>Ga0302046_10000309_pt1 | contig 51592 bp, 41 predicted proteins | sample RVTome_11_FD_200261 | JGI IMG/M metagenome (GOLD analysis project Ga0302046, IMG submission 200261) | Soil microbial communities from uranium-contaminated site in the Upper Colorado River Basin, Wyoming, United States - RVT147D111 (version 2) ...
TGTCTTCGACGATTCGGTATCGCTGAATAGCGTCCCTGGTCGACGATGACCGCACCAGCCTTCTCCTGCAGCCTGACTTACGCATGGGCGATCGGGTCGTCCCACGGTGCCGTGTTCGGGAAGCCTGGCTTCGGGGAGTGGCGGCAGGTTTCGAGATCGAGCCGGCCTCTGTCGTGCCCGTTGGGTGACGAGCGTCGGTAGCCTGCGACCGGGCGACGCTGACCTGTGACGACACTCCCGTGGGATCGACGCGCTTCATCGATGGCGAGCGACGGGAAGGACGCATTCAGGCGGTGCACGGCCCCCAGCGGTCAAGGAGCGTGGGACACCGAAGTTTTCCTGAGATGGGCAGACGACGCGGCGCGTAGCCGCCGGGGCAGGGTGGAGAACGCCAACGAGGGCCGCCGCAGTCTGCGATTCCGCACCCGCATTGGCATGACTAGTGCAGAGCGCGAAATCACCCAACCGCAGAGGCCGCACCGGCCGTGCTACACCCCGGAGCTCGATCATGAAGCGAAGCCGCGGGACCCGTCTCGAATCGACAGTCGTTTCAGGGCAGGACGATGGCATCGCGGGCGCGAAGCTGGACCCGCGTCTGCTGCTGGAGGCGCTGCAGCGCGTGAGTGCGGGCGATTTCAGCAGCAGGCTGCCGGGAGACTGGGCGGGCGTCGACGGCAAGATCGCGGACACGTTCAATGCGATCGTGGCGTCGAATGAGAAGATGGCGCAGGAGCTGAAGCGAGTGGGGCAGGTGGTGGGGAAGGAGGGGCGGACGCGTGAGCGGGCACGCTTCGACGAATCGAGAGGGGCCTGGGGCGCGATGGAAGCGTCGGTCAACACGCTGATCGACGACATGCTGCGGCCGACCACGGAAGTGACGCAGGCGATTGCAGCGGTGGCGCGCGGCAATCTGACGCAGACGGTGCGGCTGGATGTGGACGGCCGGCCTCTGGAAGGCGAGTTCCTGCGCTCGGCGACGATCATCAACACGATGATCGAGCAGCTGGGCGTGTTCACGTCGGAAGTGACGCGCGTCGCGCGTGAAGTCGGAACGGAAGGGAAGCTGGGTGGTCAGGCACAGGTTCCCGGGGTGAGCGGCGTGTGGAAGGACCTGACCGACAGCGTGAACTCGATGGCCAGCAACCTCACGGCGCAGGTCCGCAACATCTCGGAAGTCACGATCGCGGTCGCCAGCGGCGACCTCTCGCGCAAGATCACGGTGGACGTACGGGGCGAGATCCTGCAGCTCAAGGAAGCCATCAACACGATGGTCGATCAGCTGCGCTCGTTCGCTTCGGAAGTCACGCGTGTGGCGCGCGAGGTGGGCACGGAAGGCAAGCTGGGCGGACAGGCAGTGGTGCCGGGAGTGGCGGGCACGTGGAAGGACCTCACGGACAACGTCAACCTGCTGGCGGCGAACCTGACGACCCAGGTGCGCAACATCGCCGAGGTCACGACGGCGGTCGCGCGTGGCGACCTGTCGCGCAAGATCACGGTGGACGTGAAGGGCGAGATCCTCGAGCTGAAGGACACGATCAACACGATGGTCGACCAGCTGAACTCGTTCGCCGGTGAGGTTACCCGCGTGGCGCGCGAGGTCGGCACGGAAGGCAAGCTGGGCGGCCAGGCGGTGGTGCCGGGTGTGGGTGGCATCTGGAAGGATCTCACGGACAACGTCAACTCGATGGCGGGCAACCTGACCGCACAGGTCCGCAACATCGCGGAGGTCGCCACGGCGATTGCCGGCGGTGACCTGTCGAAGAAGATCACGGTGAACGTAAGCGGCGAGATCCTGCAGCTGAAGGAAACACTGAACACGATGGTGGACCGGCTCAACGCGTTCGCATCGGAAGTGACGCGTATGGCCCGCGAGGTGGGCACGGAGGGCAAGCTGGGCGGCCAGGCGGTAGTGCCGGGTGTGGCAGGCACGTGGAAGGATCTCACGGACAACGTCAACCTGCTCGCCGCCAACCTGACGACCCAGGTGCGCAATATCGCGGAGGTGACGACGGCCGTTGCACGCGGCGACCTGTCCCGCAAGATCACCGTGGATGTGAAGGGTGAGATCCTCGAGCTGAAGAACACCATCAATACGATGGTCGATCAGCTGAACGCATTCGCTGCGGAAGTGACGCGCGTTGCACGGGAGGTCGGCACGGAAGGCAAACTGGGCGGTCAGGCCGTGGTGCCCGGCGTAGCGGGCACGTGGAAGGACCTGACCGACAGTGTGAACTCGATGGCCAGCAACCTCACGGCGCAGGTGCGCAACATCGCGGAAGTCGCGACGGCAGTAGCGCGCGGTGACCTGTCGCGCAAGATCACGGTGGATGTGAGCGGCGAGATCGCCCGCCTCAAGGAAACCATCAACACGATGGTCGACCAGCTGAACGCGTTCGCATCGGAAGTCACGCGCGTCGCTCGCGAAGTGGGCACGGAAGGCAAGCTCGGTGGTCAGGCACAGGTACCGGGTGTCGCGGGCACGTGGAAGGGTCTGACGGACAGCGTCAACTCGATGGCCAGCAACCTGACCGCACAGGTGCGCAACATCGCACAGGTGACGACCGCCGTGGCGCGCGGCGACCTGTCGCGCAAGATCACGGTGGACGTGAAAGGCGAGATCCTCGAGCTGAAGGACACCATCAACACGATGGTCGACCAGCTGAACGGATTCGCTTTCGAGGTGACGCGCGTCGCGCGCGAAGTCGGCACCGAAGGCAGGCTGGGCGGCCAGGCCCGCGTGCCGGGCGTCGCCGGCATCTGGAAGGACCTGACGGACAGCGTCAACTTCATGGCCGGCAACCTGACCGCGCAGGTGCGCAACATTGCGGAAGTCGCCACGGCCATTGCCAACGGCGACCTTTCCCGCAAGATCACGGTGGACGTGCGCGGCGAGCTGCTCAACCTGAAGGAAACGCTGAATACGATGGTCGAGCAGCTGCGCGCATTCGCTGCGGAAGTGACGCGCGTTGCACGCGAGGTCGGCACGGAGGGCAAGCTGGGTGGTCAGGCGGTGGTGCCCGGCGTTGCAGGCACGTGGAAGGACCTGACCGACAACGTCAACGTGATGGCGGCCAACCTGACCGAGCAGGTACGCGGCATCGTGAAGGTCGTGACCGCCGTCGCCAACGGCGATCTGAAGCGCAAGCTGACAGTGAACGCCAAGGGTGAGGTCGCGGCGCTGGCGGACACGATCAACAACATGACGGACACACTGGCCATCTTCGCCGAACAGGTGACGACGGTGGCGCGCGAGGTCGGCGTCGAAGGCCGACTGGGCGGTCAGGCGAACGTGCCCGGCACGGCCGGAACGTGGAAGGATCTGACCGGCAACGTGAACCTGCTGGCAGCCAACCTCACCACCCAGGTCCGTGCGATTGCGGAAGTCGCGACCGCCGTGACGCAGGGCGATCTCACCCGATCGATTCAGGTCGAGGCACGCGGCGAAGTCGCCGAGCTGAAGGACAACATCAACACGATGATCGACAACCTGCGGCTCACCACCGATCGCAACACCGAGCAGGACTGGCTCAAGACGAACCTGGCCCGGCTCACGGCCATGCTGCAGGGCCAGCGGGACATGGGCACGGTCGGCCGCATCCTGCTGGCCGAGCTGGTACCGCTCGTGAATGCGCACCAGGGCGTGATGTATCAGATGGAGGTGGACGACCCGGCCCGTCTGAAGCTGGTCGCGGCCTGGGCCGATGACGGCATGGAAGGACACCGTCCGTTCGTGCGCATGAGTGAAGGCCTGGTCGGCCAGTGCGCGGTCGAGCAGCGCCGCATGCTGATCAACGACCTGCCGCCGGAAACCGTGGCGGTCGGTTCCGGCCTGTTCCGCGCCCTGCCACGCAACGTCGTCGTGCTGCCCGTCCTCTTCGAGGGCAACGTCAAGGCGGTCGTCGAGCTTGCATCGCTCAGCTACTTCACCGCATCCCACGTGGCTCTGCTCGAACAGCTCACCGCCAGCATCGGCATTGTGCTGAACAGCATTGAAGCGACGATGCAGACGGAGGCGCTGCTCGTGCAGTCGCAGTCACTGGCCGCCGAGCTGCAGCGCCAGAAGAAGGAGCTGCAGCAGACGAACGATCAGCTGGCCCAGAAGGCGCAGCAGCTGGCGGAACAGAATGCAGAGGTCGAACGCAAGAACCGTGAGATCGAACAGGCGAGACGGGCATTGGAGGAAAAGGCGGCGGAGCTGGCACTCACGTCCAAGTACAAGTCGGAGTTTCTCGCCAACATGTCGCACGAGCTGCGCACGCCGCTCAACAGCATTCTGATCCTGGGCCAGCAGCTGGGCGACAACTCCGAAGGAAATCTCACGCCGCGCCAGGTGGAGTTCGCACGCACCATTCATGGTGCGGGGACGGACCTGCTCAATCTGATCACGGACATCCTCGACCTGTCCAAGATCGAGTCGGGTACGGTCACCGTGATGGCGGAAGAGGTCGTCCTTGGCAAGCTGCTGAACGCGGTCGTCCGGCCGTTCCGGCACGAGGCGGAAAACCGGCACCTCTCGCTCGAGGTCGACGTCGACGCGCAGCTCGGCCCCACCATCGTCACCGATTCGAAACGGGTGCAGCAGGTTCTGAAGAATCTGCTGTCGAATGCGTTCAAGTTCACCGAGTATGGCGGTATCCGCGTGACGGCGAGGAGCGCGACAGCCGGCTGGGCCCCGGACCATCCGGTTCTCAGCCGCGCGCCCGGCGTCGTTGCACTCGAAGTGTCCGACACGGGCATCGGCATTCCACAGGAAAAGCAGCGCATCATCTTCGAAGCGTTCCAGCAGGCGGATGCGGGTACCAGCCGCAAATACGGTGGAACCGGCCTGGGCCTGGCCATCAGCCGCGAGCTGGCACAGCTGCTGGGTGGTGAGATCCAGCTGAGCAGTGCGCCCGGACGCGGCAGCACGTTCACACTGTTCGTACCGCAGATGTACACCGGGCCGGCCACGCCCGTGGCCACCCAGACGGACCGTGCAGCGCTGTCGGGCCGCAGGGATGTTCCGTACCCGACCGTGCACGTGACACGGTCGACGGAGTCCCTGCCCGATGACCGCGATCAGCTGCTGGAAGGTGACAGCGTGCTGCTCATCGTGGAAGATGATCCCGATTACGCACGCATCCTCGCCGATCTCGCCCGAGCCCAGAACTTCAAGGTGATCGTCGCCATGCGCGGCGCCGATGCGCTCGACCTGGCAAGGCGACACCGGCCGACCGCCATTTCGCTGGATGTCTTTCTGCCCGACATGCTCGGCTGGAACGTGCTCAGCCAGCTCAAGCAGGATCCGGCCATGCGTCACATCCCGGTGCAGCTGGTGACGCTGGACGAGAATCGACAGCACGGTCTGGCACGTGGCGCATTCAACTTCCTGGCCAAGCCCGTCAGCAATCAGGACCTCGAGTCAGCGCTCTCGCGCATCCGGCACTACGCTGCGGAGCAGAGCCGCCGCCTGCTGGTCGTGGAAGACAACCCGGTCGAGCAACAGAGCATCCGCGAACTGCTCGGTTACGACGACATCGAGATCGCTACATCGGCCAGCGGCAGGGAAGCGCTCGGTTTGCTGCGCCACCAGGACTTCGACTGCGTCGTGCTCGATCTGCGCCTGCCCGACATCTCGGGATTCGATCTGCTCGAACAGCTACGCGAGGATACCCGACTCGCCGACCTGCCGGTGGTCGTGTTCACCGGCCAGGAGCTGAGCCCTGACGAGGAGGCCCGCCTCCATGCACTCGCGCGCAGCGTCGTGGTGAAGGGTGTCGAGTCGCCCGAGCGCCTGCTCGATGAGACCGCCCTCTTCCTGCACCGCGTGGTCACTGACCTGCCCGTCGAGAAGCGCAGGATGATCGAACGGCTGCATCGCTCGGACGAGCACCTCCAGGGCCGCAAGGTGCTGGTCGTCGACGACGACATTCGCAACATCTTCGCACTCAGCAGCGTGCTCGAGCGGCGAGGCATGCAGGTGCTGACAGCGGGCACAGGCCACGAAGCCATTGCCCGGCTCGATGCCGTGCCCGATATCGCCATCGTCCTCATGGACATCATGATGCCGGAAATGGACGGGTATCAGACCATGCAGCTGATCCGCAAGAACATGACGTTACGCCGGCTCCCCATCATTGCCCTGACCGCCAGGGCGATGAAGGGTGATCGCGAGCGCTGCCTCGACGCCGGCGCTTCCGACTACCTGGCCAAGCCGGTCAACACCGAGCAGCTCCTTTCCTCACTACGCATGTGGTTGCACCGCTGACGACGGGGAGACCCAATGGACGCGCGCACGCCGCTCAACATCCTGCTGGTCGATGACCAGCCGGCCAAGCTGCTCAGCTACGAAGCGATCCTCGGCGATCTCGGGCAGCACCTGATCAAGGCCGGTTCCGGCCGGGAAGCGCTCGAAGTGCTGCTGCGAACCGACATCACGGTCGTGCTCATGGACGTGAGCATGCCCGAGCTGGATGGCTTCGAGCTGGCCGAGCTGATTCGACAGCATCCACGCTGCCAGCGGACCGCCATCATCTTCGTCTCCGCCGTGCACCTCTCGGACCTCGATCAGCTGAAGGGCTACGAGTCGGGCGCCGTCGATTACGTTTCCGTTCCTGTCATTCCGGAAATCCTGCGCGCCAAGGTCCGTGTCTTCATCGAGCTGTACCGCCAGCGCGAGGAGGCCGAACGACTGAATCGTGAGTTGGAGCAGCGCGTAAAGGAGCGCACGGCGGAGCTGGAAGCCTACGCGGCCCGCCTGCGCCAGAGCGAGGAGCAGCTGCGTGAAGCCGACCGGCGCAAGGACGAGTTCCTCGCACTGCTCGCCCACGAACTGCGCAATCCGCTCGCTCCCGTGCACAACGCCGTCGAGATCATGCGGCTGCGCGAGTACAGCGATCGTGATCTGGTGTGGTGCCGTGACGTCATCGAGCGTCAGGTCAGTCTGCTCACGCGCCTCGTCGACGACCTTCTCGATGTCTCACGCATCACCCGCGGCAAGATCAATCTGCAGCGCCAGCAAGTCGATCTGGCAGCCGTCGTGGCCGCCGCCGTCGAGACCAGCCGTCCGCTCATCGATGCGCGTCGGCACACGCTCGATGTTCGCATGCCGGAGCGGCCACTCCACGTCGATGGCGACATCGCTCGACTCACGCAGGTCGTCGCCAACCTGCTCAACAACTCCGCGAAATACCAGAACGATGGTGGTCACATCGAGATCGGCGTCGAAAAGGTCGGCGTCGAAGCCGTCCTCCACGTCACCGATCGCGGACTGGGCATCGAGCCGCACCGGTTGCCGCGAATCTTCGAGCTCTTCTCTCAGGAGGCCGCCGCACTCGATCGCTCACACGGCGGCCTCGGCATCGGACTGTGGCTCGTCCGCAAGCTCGTCGACATGCATGGCGGCAGCGTCAGAAGTCGCAGCGACGGCAAGGGGAAGGGCAGCACGTTCACCGTGCGCCTGCCGCTCCTCGCCAGGGCGCCCGACCACCCCAGGGCGGACACCGCCCCGGCGCAGCCCGTCGCCGACAGCCTCCGCATCCTCGTCGTCGATGACAACCGCGACGCCGCTGAAAGCCTCGCCATGCTGCTCCGCCTCCACGGTCACGAAGTCGTGATTGCCAGCGACGGCCACGCGGCTGTCGAACTCGCCCTCAACCAACTGCCCGCCGTCGTCCTGCTCGATATCGGCCTGCCCGGTATCGATGGCTACGAGGTCTGCCGCCGCATCCGCCAGCACGGTCTCGATGAAATGCTCGTCGTGGCCATGACCGGCTACGGTCAGGAGAGAGACCGCCAGCGCTCACAGGACGCCGGTTTCGATACCCACACCGTCAAGCCGGTCGACCCGCCTGTCCTCAACAGACTGCTCGCCGGCTCCAGAGTGCGACAGCGGCCGACCGTCGGCACCTGACTCTGCTGCCCTGGCCTGGCCACAGCCGGCCATCGTGTTGTACTGCAGTCGTGTATTCCAGCCCGGTGTGCAATCGCACACCGGCTGCGAACCAATCGCGCACGTATTCGCGCAGCTGCGGGTCATGCAACGCTCTGGCGCAATCGGTGTCCAACAATTACTAATAGTCTCGTTGACGCGCCTTCCGCCGGAGTCCGTCCAATGAGAACAGTGGTGTTCCTGTGGCTGATCAGTGCGGCGACGCTCATCACGCCCGCGGGTGGTGCTTCGCAGAATGTGGCGGCGGGACCGGGGCGGATCGCAGGTCTGGTGCAGGACGAGGAAGGCAAGCTGCTGGCGAACGTTGCGATTACGATCCGGAGTGAGGCGGATTCGGCGATCGTAACGGGCGCGTTGACAGGCGAGGATGGGCGGTTCCGTGTGGAGGGGCTGGCGACCGGGCGGTATCTGCTGCGCGTGAGTCTGATCGGGTACCTGTCGCGGAACAGCGAAGTGATCGAGCTGACGACGGCATCGGCATCGAAGGATCTGGGTGCAATTGCGCTGGCGCCGCAGCCGGTGGAGCTGGGTCGTCTGGAGGCGACGGTGGAACGGCCGGCGGTGGTGGTGGAGGCGGACCGGACGATCTACAACACGAAGTCGATGGCGGTGGCGGAGACGGGGACGGCGATCGATGTGCTGCGTGCGGTTCCGGAGCTGGAAGTGGATGTGAACGACAACGTGAAGCTGCGTGGCAACCAGTCGGTCGCCTTGCACCTGAACGGACGACCTGCGCCGATCCGTGGCGAGCAGCTGGCGAATTTCCTGAAGCAGCTGCCGGGCAACCGGATCGCGCGGGTGGAGGTGATGCCGAACCCGTCGGCGCGTCACGATCCGGAAGGGATGGGCGGGATCGTGAATCTGGTGCTGGCGGATGATCTCGATCTCGGACTGAGCGGGAGCCTGTCGGCGAATGCATCGACGCGCAACCGTCAGTACCTCTACGGTCGGCTGAACTACCAGAAGGGCCGGGTGACGCTGTTCACGGGGATGGGTGTCAACACGTACGAGAATGTGAGCACGACGTACGACCTGCGGCAGAACCTGATTGCGCAGCCGCTGACGATGATCGAGCAGAATGCGCGCAGCAGCAATGAATCATTCGGCTGGAACGGGGACTGGACGGTCGAAGTGAAGGTGGGCGAGCGGGCGACGGTCTGGTCGAACGCGTGGATGTATTCGAACGGCAGTGATGCGAACGGCCTGATCGAATACGGCATTCTGGATGAGGCGCGTGCGGTGCGAGACCGCTACGATCGCGACAATGTGAGCGACTACAGCTACGGCAATTACAACTTCGGGCTGGGCTTCAAGCAGGTGTTCCAGCCGCAGAAGGAGGAGTTCACGATCGATGGCCGGTTCTCGAACGGGTCGAACGACAGCCACAACCGCTTTGCCAATCTGTTCCACATGCTTGCGGGCCAGCCGGTCGAGCTGCCGATCGAGCTGACGCTGAACGAGATCGAAGCGGGCAGTGGCGACCTGTCGGTGCAGGCGGACTACTACCGTCCGCTGCTCGCGGGCAAGCTGGAACTCGGCTATCGCGCCTGGAAGCGCGACCAGGACAACGACAACCTGCTGCGCGTTTTCGCCGATCCGGATGCCGTCGATCCGCGCGAGCAGCGACGATCAGGGTACGCGTACGACGAGATCTTCAATTCGCTGTATTCGACCTGGGGCCGGACCGCAGGGAAGTTCGGAGTGCAGGTCGGAGTGCGCGCAGAATTGAGCCGCACCGATTTCGCGTCGCGCGTGGGCGGCGCATCGTTCGACCGTGCCTACAACACGCTCTTCCCCAGCCTGAACGTGTCGTACACGCTGAAGCCCGGGCGTACGCTGCGACTGCTCTACTCGAAGCGCATTTCGCGTCCCTCCGCGTACTATCTCGATCCCTACATTCCAGCGACCGATCCGCTCAACGTTTCGATCGGGAATCCGGACCTGCGGCCCAGCTACACGCAATCGATATCCATGGACTTCAGCTGGATCGGCCGGCGCGCAACGTTGCGCCTGGCGCCCTACTACCGGAGCTCGACCGACGTCTGGGAGCGCATCCGCACGGTCGACACCCTGGGTGTCGCAACGAATCGATGGGAGAACGCCGCATCGGCGAAGGCGTACGGCTCCAACGTGACGGTCGGACTGCCGCCCACGGGCAGGCTGAGCGGCTCGGTCAACTTCAGTGCCTATCATGATGAGCGTGATGGCAGCAACATCTCCAGCGCGTATCGTCGCGACGCGTGGATGTGGTCATTCGGCGCGAACGTCGGCGTGAAGGTGCGGCCGTCACTTACGACGCAGGTCAACGCGTTCCACTTCCCGACCCAGTCGATTCTGCAGGGCCGCGCATCGGGGTACACGTACACATCGCTCTCGCTGCGCCAGCAGCTCTGGGGAACGCGGGGCAGCGTTTCCCTCTCCATCAACGATCCGCTGAACCTCTACAAGTACACCAGCTCGACGCGTGACCCGACCTACATTCAGAACAGCCGGTCGAGCTACGAATCGCGTGTCGCGACGCTTGGCTTCACGTTCAACTTCGGCAAGCCGCCGCAGCAGCAGAGCCGGCGCTCAGCGGCGGAACAGACGGGCGAGACGATCCGCGTCCGCTAGCGGAGCGAGTGAGGCTCAGGAAATCCAGGACGGCATACACTCGACGACGCGCCATGCGCCGCCGCCGAATTCGAGCGTGCACGCCCAGCCGCCGCCGTGCAGCGCGTCGGTCTGATAGCTGAGGGGCAGGCGCAGCATGGATCCCGCCTGGGTCGGCCTGCCCAGGGAATACACGATGGGCGACTGCACGCTGTCCCGCGCAGGCTCCCGCACGTACGGGCACATCGATGCGGGAACAATGCGGGCCACGATCCGGCGAATCCGGCGCAGCAGCGCCGGTGCGGGATCGATACCGCGGAAGTCGGGCGGCGCATCGAAATCCGATTCGTTGCGCAACGCGATGCAGTACGTCCGCTCACCCGTCGTATCGGCCGGGAAGAGTTGTTTCGCGAGGTGATCGAAGGCGACCAGCCAGACCTGCTCCTGCTCGCTGAGCTGGCGTGCCGATCCGGCTGCCGGTACCGACAGCAGGGCCGCGACCAGCACCGCGGACACGCGGCGGCGTAACGAGCGTTGCGGGGCGATTCCGATCATGGAGTCCGGACGGGGTCACGAACTGTGCCACGCGGCGGTCAGCCCCCGGCCGGCGCGGCTTCCCGGCGATTTCAGAATGGAGGGCGCGGAATCGACGGCAGACTGTCCGCCCGCTGGCGCAACTCCGAGCGCAGCCGCTCGAGCGCCTGGCCGAAGCGGGCGACCTCGCTCAGATCGGTCAGCTCCAACGGATCGACGACAATGTCGTACAACTCCTCGTCGCCATCGCCATTCAGGATGTAATGCAGGTTCCCGCTGACGATCGAATGCAGCGGCCCCTCGGCGATGGGCACGTCGTCGGGCGGCGTTTCCCGCGGATTCGTGCTGGCGCGCGAGACGATCGTGTCGCCCGTCGTGTCGGCCTGCGACCAGAAGCGGGCCAGCGAGCGGCCGGGCAGACGCGTGGGATCGGCACCGGGCAGCAGACCCAGCACGGTGGCCGGGATGCTGGCGATCGAGACCGGTGACGCGATACGCAGGCCTTCCGGTACGTGACCCGGCAACGACAGCAGCAGGGGCACGTGCAGCGCGGGCGAGTACAGGCTCCACCCGTGTTTCACCAGCTCGGGCGCGTGCACGCCGAACTCTTCGCCGTGATCCGACGCCACGATGACGAGCGTGTTGCGAAGCACACCGCGCGCGTCGAGCGTTTCGAGCAGCCGGCCGATCTGATGATCCATGTACGCGATCGCATCGTCGTAATGATCACGCAGCTCGGACAGCTCCGCCTCCGAGTACGGCCGATTGTAGCCGAACCAGTAGCGTGTACCCGGACGCGCGAACCGGCGAGGAAACGGCTCGGGCGCGTCGTACGGCTCGTGCGCATCCAGATAGTTCAGGAACGCGAAGAACGGACGGCCCTCCGTACGCGGCAGCCAGGCAAGGAAGTCGCTGTTCACGCGCTCTGCCGTCTTGTGCGTCAGCCGGCGATAGTCATCGCGCAACGCATTCCACCGCCTGCGCAGTCGCCGCGGCAGCCACGCACTGCCCGAAATCGCGTCCGCATTCAGTGGATAGTCCGAGTAGTGAACGAATCCACGCGCGAGACCGGACGCGCGTGATGCAAAGAAGTAGTTGGAGACGAAGCCACCGCCCACGTAGCCCTGAGCCGATAGCGCTTCCGCGAGCGTCGGATGCTCACCGTTCAGCGGTTCGAGATAGTCGGCCGACAGTTGTGTCGCATCACGTCCCGTGAACATGCTCGCGTGCGATGGCAGCGTCCATGGTGCCGTCGCCCACGCACGCTCGAACACCACACCACGTGTCGCCAGCCGCTCCAGATTCGGCGTCGTCGGCCGCTCATATCCCATCACACTCAGACTGGGCGCCCGGACGGTGTCCAGAATGATCAACAACACGTTCAGTGCGCCCGCCTGTGCCGCCGGCAGGTCGACCATCAGACGCGCTTCACGGACGCGGTCGCCGATGCGCAGCATGCCCGCGAACCCAAGCAGCGACACCGCCATCACGATGCCGCTGCGGCGCACCAGCAGGCGCGCCCGCTCGGGACTGCGCAATACACCTCGCATCACGGCGAGCACCAGCCCGATCGCCAGCACCGTCGCAGCGGCCGGATGAACGCCACCCACCGCACGGACCGCCGCGTACGCCCCCACGAACCCCACCAGTGATGGAACCAGCGCAAGCCCCCTACGACCGGAGACCAGCACCGCCAGACCGGCCAGCAGCACCGCCAGCACGCACAGCGTCACCACATTCGCCAGCGGGATCATCCAGATCAGGTCGGGATGAAACTCCGAGGTCGGAAGCTCCTGCAGTCGAAACGCGATTCCCGCCCGAAGCGTCTCCGCGAGACCCACCGCCATGCCCGTCCACACCGCGAGCAGCACAGTGCCCGCCCAACCCACACCAGACGGAACCATCGTGGCGCGTGCCAGCGGCCCGAGCAGTGCGCCGAGCCGCCGTCGCTGCATCCCGATGACCACCGCGACTGCCGTGACCACACCCAGCACCACCGTTCCCCGCACCGCCAGCGCCTGCCAGAGGCTCACGTACCGATCCAGTCCGTGAACCGTGCGGCCGGACAGCGCGTCATTCAGGAACGGCAGGCTCCGCTCCGCGTACGCCGCAGCCAGCATCCACGGACCGAGCCACACGGCGATCGCCACCCACGCCAGCCACACCACACCCGCAAGCACCAGCGGACGCACCCCGTGCCCGGAACGCCTGCTCATCGCTGCGTCCCCGATTGCGCGCCGTCACCCGCAATCGCTTTGCGCACCGGCTGAACTCGCCGCCAACGCCCGAGGCGGGCGTACGCAGCTGCCGGGCGCAGGGTCGGTGCCTGCATCCCTTCCGGTTTCGTCATCGAACGTGGGGAGAGCCGCTACAATGGCGTCCACCACCACCGGCTCGCAAGGGTTCTCTTTCGCCCTCGTCGGCCGCTCCCGTTCACGTGCGCCGCCCCGGTTCGCGGTGGTTGTCGACGCGTCTTGCGCGCGATTTGAGGTGAGCCTAAATTACTAATTCGTACACATTAAAAAGGACGACCGTGCGGTTCTTTTCGACTGCTGGTTTGCTGATCTGCCTGGCCGGGTGCGACGTGCTGGCGACCGAGGCGCCTGACGACGGGGACCTGTTCGACGCGCCATTCCCGTGGCTGACGTCGCCCGAGCTGGCGGCATTTGCGCGCGGCGATGCTGAATTCGGTCGAGCCTTCGCACCGGCGACGGGCCTGGGTCCGATCTTCAACAACGTGTCGTGTGCATCGTGTCACAGCGGGGACGGACGCGGGCGGCCGGAGAACATCCTTGTGCGGTTCGGACAGGACGGGGGGCCGGCGCTGGCGCTTGGGGGACCGCAGCTCCAGGATCGGGCGATCCCGGGGGCGGTCGCGGAGGTGTTACCGGCAGGAGTGGAAGTGTCGCGTCGACTGCCGCCGCCGGTGTTCGGTGTTGGTCTGATCGAAGCGATTCCGGAAGCATCGATTCTGGCGCATGCGGACCCGTCTGATGCGAACGGCGATGGCATCTCGGGCCGGGCACACATGGTGATACCACCTGACTGGGTGCCGGTGACGGAACCGGGTGGTGGTGCTGTCGAACGGGTCGGCCGGTTCAGCCGGAAGGCGCAGGTGACATCGCTCGTGCAGCAGACCGTAGAAGCGTATCACCAGGACATGGGTGTCACGTCGGATTTCCTGCTGGTGGAGAACGTGAATCCGTTTGCGGAGGCCGCGACGCGTGCGGCGGACCGCGTGGCGGATCCGGAAGTGTCTGCGGCGACGGTGATGGCGGTGGTGAATTACCTGCGGATGCTGGCGCCACCGGCGCCGGGGGCGATGAGCGCGGAGCGCGAGCGAGGCCGCGCGTTGTTCGGGAGCATGGGTTGCGCCGGTTGCCACGTGCCGGAGTACCGGACGGGTCCGAGCCCGATCCCATCGCTGGCCGACCGGACGGTGACGCTCTACTCCGATCTTCTGCTGCACGACATGGGTGAGGAATTGGCGGATCATCGCCCGGATGGCAAGGCGAGCGGCATGGAGTGGCGAACGGCGCCGCTCTGGGGGCTGCGCGTGATGTCTTCGTTCCTGAATGGCGACGTGTTTCTGCTGCACGATGGCCGGGCGCGGTCGATTGCGGAAGCGATCGGCTACCATGGTGGCGAAGGCGCGTCGGCACGGGCCGCGTTCGAGGCGCTGAATGCAGCCGATCGCGCCGCACTGCTTGATTTCGTGGGTTCGCGATGAAGTCGACGCGTCCTGCGCTGGCCGGCGCACGCTCCGTCGTCGTCGACCGTCGTGCATTCGTGCTGCGCATGGCGGCCGGTCTCCCGCTGGCCACGCTGCTGCCCGGCTGCGCTGCGCTCGCCGCAGTGACCGTTCAGCCGGAGAACGGCCGCGTGCGGTTGCGCTTCCTGCAGCATCCGGCGCTGCTCGAGCCGGGCGGCCAACTGCGCGTGCGACCCGCGGGTGAGCCGTCGCCCATCTATGTTCTTGCGCTGGCCGGCGGCGGCTGGGCCGCACTCTCACCGATCTGCACGCACCAGGGATGCACGGTCGAGTTTTCCGGCTCTCATCTCGTGTGTCCGTGTCATGGCTCGACCTACGACCGCGAAGGCAACGTGCTGCGTGGTCCGGCTCCTCAGGCCCTGCGACGGTTTCCCGTGTCACGAACGGATGATGGCATCGTCATCGATCTGGGGGCCCGGGTCTGATGCGTCTGTCTACACACCTGTTCGCGGCAGCGCTGTGCCTGGTGCCGGTGGCGCTGGCGGCGCAGCAGCAGGACAGCCTGCGCCCGTTCGTGCGCGGCGGCATCTATGACAAGCCGTACCTGACGACGTTGCCCGGACGGACGGCGATCGGCGGCTACGCGGAAGCGCATGCGCGCTGGCATCAGGTGGATGGCATCACGGAAGAAGCCGGTTTCGTGGCCAAGCGGTTCAACCTGTTCGCCTCGTCGGCGATCAGCGACTGGGTCCGGTTCGCCGCCGAGCTGGAGATCGAGGATGGCGGGGAAGTTGTGAAGCTGGAGTTCGCAGCGATCGACGTGCGCATTCATCCGGCACTCACGCTGCGGGGCGGCATGCTGCTGTCGCCGCTGGGCCGCTTCAACCTGTCGCACGACAGTCCGTTGAACGAGTTCACGGACCGTCCGCTGGCGGCGACCGGGATCACCGGCGTTGCGCTTTCCGAGCCGGGGCTGGGTGTGCTGGGTGCATTGGCTGTGGGCGCCGGTCGCGTCACGTACGAGGTGTACGCGGTCAACGGATTCGGCGCTGGACTGATCGAGACGTCGGAAGAGGGAACCCGGATCCCGCAGGGACGCGCCAACCTGGAAGATGAGAACCGCTCGCCTGCATTCGTCGGCCGTTTCGCCTGGAGCCCTGCGCTCTTTCTCGAGATCGGCGCAGCAATGCATCACGGGGCCTGGAACACGTGGTCGATCGACGGGCTGGAGGTGGACCGGCGCCGGGATCTCCGTATTCTGGTCGGCGATGTCGAATTCGAGCGGAGCGGATTGCGGTTTGCCGCTGAAGTCGTCGATGCGCGCGTGGACCTGCCGCCCTCGCTGACCGGTCTGTACGCGGCCCGGCAGCGCGGATTCTGGACCGAAGCGCTGCATGACTTCGGCCACGGCTGGGTGCCCACGATGCGCGATGCCTTCTTCAGTGCCGGCGTGCGCTACGAGGTTGTCGATTTCGACCGGCAGCTCAACGGCGACGACATCCGCCAGTGGCAGGTCGGACTCAATTTCCGACCGACAGGCGAGAGCGTGCTGAAGCTCAGCTGGCTGCGCGGCGAAGCGCGCGATCGCTTCAACAACGCTGCGGCCCACGCAGGCCTGCGCTTCTCCCTCGCCACGTACTTCTAGCTGCAAACCGTCCGGCCAGATTCCGGGATCGGGATTCGGTTCCTGATTTCACTGGATCGATACGGCCGGGACCGCCGCGCCGGGTCGCGCGGCGGTGGACTTGTCTGCCGGGTCGTCAGGCCGGCTCGAGCCCGGAATCGGAGAGCACGTACTGTGCGATCTTCTGCAGGATGATCTCGCGCGCGTGCTCGACGACTTCATCGAGGGACGGCGAGTTCGCGTACATCTGCTCGGCGCGCCGGCGCAGCTCTTCCACAGTCGGCACCTGCGGCAGGTGCAGATCAGCGAGCATGCCGGCGGCACTCGAGCGTGCGGCCCGCGCCCGTTCCAGCAGTTCGTCCAGGCCGGGCGAGCTCTGCAGCGTCTCGCGCACACGCGCAGCGATCTTCTCGAGCGGGAACGTTTCCGCGAGCTGACGCGCGACCTTCTCGGTGACCGCACGGCCGGCGCGGCGCTCACCGCGCACCAGTTCGGCAGGCGGCTCGCGCAGGTCCCAGATCACGCCGGTGAGTGCAATGATGCGCAGCACATAGTAGGTGATGTCGATTTCCCACCAGCGGAAACCCTGCCGCGTCGAACTCTGGTAGGCGTGATGGTTGTTGTGCCAGCCCTCGCCCAGTGTGATCAGAGCCAGCCACCAGTTGTTGCGGGAATCATCGCCCGTCAGGTAGCGCTGCTTGCCGTGCACGTGGGCGAGCGAGTTGATCATGAACGTGCCGTGATACAACAGCACGGTGCTCCAGAAGAAACCGACGATCAGTCCGGGCCAGCCGGCCCACAGGAAGACTCCGACGGCCAGCAGAAACGGCACGACGTAGGCGTGGCGGTTCAGCCACACCAGCTCCGGGTAGCGCGTCAGGTCGCGAACCGTGCTGTAATCAGCGGTTTCGCGGCGAGGCCGGAAGATCCAGCCGACGTGCGCGTGAAAGAAACCCATGTGGCGCGGCGAGTGCACATCTTCCGGTGTGTCGGAGTGCTTGTGGTGGTGGCGGTGTTTGGCCGCCCACCACAGGACGCCCCGCTGTGCCGACGACTGGCAGAGCATGGCAAGCAGGAACTGGCCGACCCGGCTGGTCTTGTACGTGCGATGCGAGAAGTAGCGATGATTGCCCGCGGTGTTGCCGAACATGCGCACGACATAGAGCGTGAAGCAAATGGCGAGTGCCTGCGCAGTGACACCGGTCCAGATCGCGGCGAAACAGGTGAGGTGCACGATGACGAAGGGAATCGTCGCTGGATAGATGATGTCGTCGTGGAGTTCGGCCTGGGCGGCCGCGCCATCCTGAACCGGCTGAAGCCTGGTTTCGGGATCCACGGATCTCTCTTTCGCAAAGTAATCAAGGGCCGGGCGGTTCGTGAAAATTCGCGCGTCCGGTCGCTCCGGTCAACCGGCGACGCTACGCCCGGCTCCGACCCCGGTGCAGGCCGGGCCGCGCCGCGCTATCTTCCTGACAGGCCATCCCGGTGTGCCGTTACGGCAGTCGGGACTCGATCCGAGGAGGTTGGATGGGTGATCGTCGACGCAGGGTCACGTGGCAACGCGTGGCCACAGGCCTGGGGCTCATGGCCGCGCTCATCGCGGTTCTGCGGTGGCAGCCGCCGGCGCTGTCCGGGCAGCAGCAGAACCCGCTCTCCCAGCCGTTCGTCGGGGTCACGACCGACGGCGCCGTCGAGGCGGGTCTGTTCTCCATCCGGTCGACCGGCGTTTCGACCGGACCCGTGCGTGCGGCAGCCGAGCAGTTCCTCGGATCACTGACGGCGGAGCAGCGTGAGGCGACGACGTTCGCCGCCGACGACATTGAATGGCGTGACTGGAACAACGTCCATCGCGCCGCCCGCAAGGGCGTCAGCTTCAAGGAAATGAGCGAAACGCAGCGTCAGCGCGCGTTCGCCATGATGGCGGCCGGGCTGAGCGCGAGGGGCCTCGAGAAGTCACGCAACGTCATGCGCCTCAATGGTCACCTCGCCGAGCTGATGAACAACTTCGAGGAGTACGGTGAGTTCCTCTACTGGATCACCGTCATGGGCGAGCCGTCTGCGACCGCACCGTGGGGCTGGCAGCTGGATGGCCATCACCTCGTCATCAACTATTTCGTGCTCGGTGATCAGGTCGTCATGACACCCACGTTCATGGGGTCGGAGCCGGTCAGCGCCGAGACCGGCCAGTACGCCGGTACCAGCGTCATGCAGGACGAGCAGCAGCGCGGCCTCGCGCTCGCCATGTCGCTCACGCCCGAACAACGGGCCATCGCCGTCATCCGCGCCGACAAGCCGGGCAACAACGCGCTGTCCCAGGCATTCCGCGACAACCTCGTGCTCGACTATGCAGGTCTGCCGGCGAGCCGGCTCGATGACAGCCAGCGCACACTCCTCCTCGATCTGATTGGCGAGTACGTCGGCAACATGGCAGAAGGACACGCGCGGGTCCGCATGGACGAAGTCCGGCGCCACCTCGATCGAACCCGGTTCGCCTGGATCGGCGATATCGGGCCGGAGGCCGTCTTCTACTACCGCATCCACGGCCCCGTCATCCTCATCGAGTTCGATCACCAGAGCCCCATCGCGCTCGGCCGCCGGGGTGATCCGCCCTCGCGTCGCCATGTTCACAGTGTGGTCCGTACGCCCAATGGCAACGACTACGGCAAGGACCTCCTGAGGCAGCACTACGAAGCGCACCGCAACGACTCGACGCACGGCCACCGGCACTGAAGAACTCGCATGTTCCCCGAAGTCCTTCGTATCGGAAACTTCGTCGTCACGAGCTTCGGCGTGATGATGGTCTTTTCGTTCCTCGTCGGCGGCCTCGTCCTCGGCCGCCAGCTCGAGCGCTACGGCATGTCACGCCAGCTCGCCTGGGACCTCATGCTCTGGATCATGATCGGTGGCCTCGCCGGCGCAAAGCTCTACTACCACTTCCTCCACTTCGACGAACTCATTGCCGATCCCCGCGTCCTCTTCAGCCGCGGCGGTCTCGTCTGGTATGGTGGCCTCATCGGCGGTGTCCTCGGTTACTACTTCGGCATCCGCCGGCGCAAGCTGCCCATCGCCGTCATGTACGACGCCACTGCGCCCGCTCTCGCCATCGCCTATGCCGTTGGCCGCATCGGTTGCTTCCTCGTCGGCGACGATTACGGGCTGCCCACGGACTCCTGGGTCGGCATCGCATTCCCTGAAGGCGCGCCACCCTCCACTGCCGGAAACCTGCGACAGGTCGGCGCGGACATCCCCCTCGACATCCCCGACACCCAGGTCATGGCCGTCCATCCGACACAGCTCTACGAGGTCGCTCTCGGACTCATCATGTTCGCCATCCTCTGGCCACGCGGGAAACGACCGCACCGCCAGGGACAGCTCTTCGGCCTCTTCGCCGTCTTCTACGCCGTTGAGCGATTCGTCATCGAATTCGTCCGCGCCAAGGGCGATCGCATCTTCCTCGGCTTTTCCACCTCACAGGCCGCCAGTGTCATCCTCCTCGGCATCGGCCTCTGGCTCGTCTTCGGACGCTCCGACGCGCCACCCGCACCGCTGGTCGACACCAGCGCCAGTGCGGCGCGTTCGTCCTCCGGCAAGCGCCCGGCCAGCCAGGCCTCGTAGTTATCCACGCTGTGGACAACAAACGTTCCAGTTCTCGGCACCAGTCCTGTCCGTTCCATGTATATCGTTGTAGCATAGTATTTTGAGTAGGTTCATTTCATGTGATTTCGATGTGGAAAGACAGTGTGGATCGAGAATCGGGAATCGACCTGTCTGCGCGCGCAAGGAAGTCGTGTCAGCGGCCCGTCGCGTCGACGGGCGCTCCGAACCGGACGATGCGCCGGGACTCGCGAACGAATCCGGTGGCGAGGTCCGTAATGCGGAGGAAGATGACGCGATCGCCGTTCGGATTGGCAGGCGGCCGGACCTCGAGAGCGATGCGAGCGGCTCCGCGTGCGTCGGCCCGGGCGGTCCACTGGAGTCGAGTGGCGGGCTCGGGCGAACCGAGACCGATGCGGTGGCCGATCCAGTTGAAGAGGCGGGCGGGAAGGGAAGACCGGTCGGCGCGCTCGAGGGAGAGTTGCACCCGGAATTCGCCGTCGGGTGAGATACCGGCGATCTCGGCATAGAGGCCGATGGTGTCGGTGGGTTCGAGGACGAGACTGGCGCGTGGTCTGATCGACGGGTGTCGAAGATGGGTCGGGCTGGGCCGGCTGCCCCAAGGCCACGAAACGAGAGGATCGGAGACGCGCATGTCATGCGAGGTGTCGCGATCGATGAGATAGCGAGCCCGCGCGGCGAGTCGGGAATCCGGTTCGATGGCTTCGACGGAGTAGAGGTGGTCGCCAGGAGCGAGGCGGGCTTCGAACCAGAAACGTGCGGTATCGCTGGCGATGTTGACGACGTTGCGCTCGACGCCCACGTGAGCGAGGTGCTCGTCGAGGATGAAGAGTGCCGTTTCGATGCGGTAGGCCCCGCTCGCGGCTGAGTCCATGACGAGGCGTGCGTCGACGCGGAGGAGCACGCCGTCGTCGACGGGGAAGCGCGTGACCTGATGATCGAGTGCGACGAGTCGTCGGACGGAGGTGGGTGCGTATCCGAACCTGCTGCGGTCGCGTCCGATCTCCCACGGCCGGCCGGGCAGTGGAACGGGCGGCGGCCCGCGCTCGAGGAGGTCGACGGGCGTCCAGGCGAGCTGGTCGGGATCGAAGTGCTCGACGATCGAACCCTCGGAGGTCATGGATCCGGGAGTCCTGGTCCGCGCGATGGGCACGCCGTAGCGGACGGTGAGCTGCTCGAGGTCGTCGCCCCAGCGGAGCATGCCGGCAACGACGGGCGCGCGTGCCAGCGCGCGTGACCAGACGTGCCTGGCGAAGTGCTCCGCCCGCGTCTCGTTGCCGGGCGTGAGGAAGAGGGGGTCGGCGAGCGTCCAGAAGCGCCGGCTGAAGGAGGCCCGGTCAGCAGCCTCGAGACGTCTCCATGGTCCGCGGTCCTGCGGCTCGAGCACCCATTCGAGGTCGAGCATGCGTTCGCGGTCACGGTCGGGCAGCCGGCCGAGGACCTCGTCGAACAGGCGTTCCGCGGTCGTATCGGACCCGGCCGCATGCTCGGCGAAGCCGCGCAACAGCGGTCCCCAGATGGAATCGGCGGACGCGATCGCGTAAAGCCGCGCGGCCGAAACTGCCTCACGCGGCCGTTCATCTTCGACGAGATAGCGAATCAGCGGTGCCGCCGTTTCGAAGTCGTCCGGCATCCACGTGAAGGCGCTGCGCAGTGCCTCGATCGCCGCGCGCCGCGCATCCGTGATCCTGCCGTGTTCGGGATCGGGCTCCGGCGGCCGGCCACTGTCGTAGGTCAGACAGAACCGGCCGACGATCTCATCGCAGTCCCCGCCGCTGTAACCCCAGCGCACGGGCACGAGGCGACGGGCGAGTCGCTCGAAATCCGCTTCGGCTCGCCTCGCATCTCGCCTGAGCTTCTCGACGGAATCGCGCGGGAGCGTATCCGGACCGAGAAGCTGGACCGCAGCGAGGAGGACGGCGGTCAGCATGGTCGACTGCGCGCACGGCCGCGCCGGCGGCCGGGCCGAGGTTGACGGTAATGGCGGTTGTCGGTAGCTTTTCGTGCTTCACTGCAGAACCGTCCGCCCGCGCCGCGAGCCGGCTGCGGGCGGTCGATGCAATCGGGGATCGAACAGCCACGACGATGACGCGCCACCCAACCGCCCGACGAGTCAACCGGCCGCCACGCGCCGGGGCGGATGACGTGTTCGTCGAGCGTGTGCTCGAGACGACCGTCTGGGCGAAGCGAAACAGTCGCACGCTCATCGTTGTGGGTGCGACGCTGGTTGTGGTGATCCTCGTAATGGTGTACATGCGGGCGTCCGGCTCGGCGATGCGACGGAACGCGGAAACGCAGCTCACGCAGATCCGGCCGACGGTGCTGAGCGGGAATGCGCCGCTGGCGATTCGCGATCTCGAGACGTTTCTCGCCCGTTATGGCGACACGCCCGCGGCGAGGGAAGCGCGCGTCCTGCTCGGTCGTGCGTATCTCGAAAACCAGGAAGCGCAGAAGGCGGTGGACCTGCTCCTGCCGCACGCCAATGACGTCGCGGATCCGCTGGGCGTACAGACGGCCATGCTGCTGGGCGCAGCGTATGAGTCGCTGGCTCAGCCGGCGGCAGCCGTCGATGTGTACCTGCGGGTGGGCGAGCGGGCGCAGTTCGACTACCAGAAGCAGCTGGCGCTGGACGCGGCGGCGAGGGTGCGTCTCGAGACGGGTGATGCGGCGGGCGCCGTCGAACTGTATGACCGCATTCTGACGATCATTCCGGACAACGGGCCGGATCGACCGGTCTACGAGCTGCGCCGTGCCGAGGCGGCCGCGCGCGTGCCGGGTGGCACGGGGTCCTGACGTCATTGCATCCCGACCTTCCGTAGCATTGCGCGCGTGACGCGCCGCCGGCTCTCCTCGTAACCCAGCCACGGGTCCTCACGCAGCGCAGCCAGCCGGTCCGGCAGATTGCGCAGGGTGTAGCGATCGGACTGTAGGCCTTCCGCCAGCTCTTCCCAGCGGACCGGCAGGGCAACGGGCGCACCCGGTCGGGCCCGCGTGGACCAGGCTTCGATGGCGGTGGCGCCGCGTCCGTTGCGAAGGTAGTCGAGCAGGATGCGACCCTTCCGTTTCTCCTTCGAGATGTTGAGCGTGTAACGGCCCGGCTGTTCTGCCGCGATGGCCCGGGCGATCGAGCGCGTGAACTCCTTCACTTCGTCCCAACCACGATCGGGTCTGATGGCGACGACGACGTGCAGGCCCTTGCCACCGGTCGTCTTCAGGAAACTGTCGAAACCCAGCTCACCGAGGAACCCCCGCACATCGAGGACCGCTTCGACGACGCGCACCCATGGCACGTCCGGATCCGGATCGAGGTCGATCGTGAAGCGGTCCGGCCGTTCCAGGCTCTCCCGTCGTGAACCGCCGGCATGGATCTCGACCACGCCGAGCTGTGCCAGTGCGACGAGGCCGGCGGCGCTGGTGACGCACGCGTACTGCGCGACCTCGTCGCCCTCCTGGATCGGGATCTTCCCGATCGCCGCCGGCACCGTCCCCTCGAGGTGTTTCTGGTAGAAACAGTTGCCGATGCCGTCCGGGCAGCGCACGAGCGTGAGCGGCCGGTCGCTCACCAACGGCAGCATGCGCTCCGCCACCGCTTCGAAGTAGCGTACCAGCTCGATCTTGCGGATCCCCGTTTCCGGGTACAGCACCTTGTCCGGATTCGTGACCGTGATACCCTCGACGACAGTGGGGCCATCCGTTGACCGGTCACTCCGGCGCGTTCGAGCCATCCGGCTCGTGTGGGATCGGCCAGTCCGGCCGCCCGGGACGGGGCGCGCCGCCTCCCCAGCCGTCACGCTGCTGCCGGCAGACGGCTGTGACTCGTCGCTGACGCTCGCGCGGTCGTCCAAGGTCCCGCGGTCGACGTCGCTTTCTCGGTCGATGTCGCTCGCGGGCAGGCGAACATCGCGCGGCTCGACATCACTGCGAAAGCCGATGAAGCGCGGGTGGCGCAGAAGCCGATCGAACGTCCAGTCGACATAGCCGGCCTGAATGACGATTTCCGGCTCGACCCAGTGCATGTCGGCGGCGGCGCGTCCGGAAGGAGCGCCTGCGAACGGTGGCGTTGCGCGTGCGAGCGCGTCCAATCGCTTGCGCAATGAGATCAGCTGGCTGTCGGAAAAGCCTGTGCCGACCCGACCCGCGAAGCGCAGCACACCGTCCGCATCATGACCGCCGACGAGCAGTGCACCCAGACCCTGACGCGAGCCGCCCGGCTCGGTCCAGCCACCGACGACGAACTCGTCCTGGCGAACGCACTTCACCTTCAGCCAGTCGCGCGATCGTCCCGGCCGGTAGGGTGCATCGCGGCGTTTCGAGAGAATGCCCTCGAGGCGGTAACCACACGCCTGGCGGTGGAACGCCGGACCGTTGCCGACCACGTGGTCGCTGTATTGCAACGTCTCCGGCGACGATCCGTCGAGCAAGGCTGCCAGCCGTTCCTTGCGGCGCTCGAGCGGTACGTCCATCCAGTTTGCGCCATCGAGGAAGAGCAGATCGAACAGAAAGAAACGGAGGCTGCCGCCGCGGGTCTCCCCGCTCAGCGCGTTCTGCAGGTCCTGAAAGCTCGTCCGCCCATCCGGCCGGACCACCGCGACCTCGCCGTCCAGCACGGCGTCACGGGCGGGAAGGGACTCCGCCGCGCGCACAACCGATGGAAACCGCTCCGACCAGTCCTTGCCGTTGCGGCTGATCAGCCGCGCCCGGCCGCCTTCGATCCGGCAGAGCAGCCGATAGCCGTCGTACTTGATCTCGTGGAGCCAGCCATCGCCGGCCGGCGCCGTATCGGCCGCCGTCGCGAGCTGGGGCGCGAGATCCGCGGGCGGCCCGGTTTTCGACCTGACCGGTGTCACTGTTCGCCGTCAGTTCGCCGCGCGTGCGCCTGTGCCTGCACGGCTCACGCCGTCTTGCGACGCCCCCTGGCTCCGCTCTTCGCGGCACGCGACGCCGACTTCTTCGCTGCCTTCCTGGACACTGCCGGCGCTTCCTCGACGTCTGCTTCCTCTTCCGCTTCCGTGTCGCGGCCCTTGCCGGCACGCGCCACGCTGCGCTTCAGCAGGTCCATGATGTCGACGACGTTCGACCCGGCCTCGACCTCTTCCTCAACCTCGCCGGTCGCCACGACCTCCGTCTCGCCCGCCTCGATCTTCTGCTTGATCCGGGCAACCAGATCATCGCGGTAGCGGTCGCGGTATTTCTCCGGATTCCACTCTTCGACCATCTGATCGACCAGCATTTCCGCCATCTTCAGTTCCTTTTCGCTCACACCGAGCGCGTCCAGATCCTCGCCGGGCACCTCCAGGTCATCTGCTGTCCGGATCTCATACGGATAGCGCATCACTTCCAGGACCAGCATACGACCCCGCGCGATCACCGCGCCCAGATACTCGCGCGTCCGGATCACCACCCGCGCAATCCCCACCTTGCCCGTGCGTCGCAGCGTCTCGCGCAGAAGCGCGTAGCCCTTGCTCTGGGCCGTCGTTGGCGCCAACCAGTACGGCTTGTCGAAGTAAATCGGCTCGATCTCGCTCGCGTCGACGAAGTCCAGGATCTCCACCGTACGCGTCGCCTTCACGTTCGCCTGCTCGAAATCCTCATCCGACAACACCACGTACCGCCCCGGCTCGTACTCGTATCCACGAACAATCTCATCCCACGGGACCTCTTCGTCCGTACTCTTGTTGTACCGCCGATACCCGATCGGTGACATCGTTCGCCGGTCCAGCTGCGAGAACGAAATACCGTCGTCGCGCTGTTCCGCCGAGAACAGACCCACCGGAATGTTCACCAGCCCGAAGCTGATGCTGCCTTTCCACAATGCTCGAGCCATCGTTCTGCCTCCCACGTTCCTTGATCCTTCGAATCTAGTCGGACGATCGTCCGTCGGCCACGCATCAAAACGACGGTCGTACCGCCCCCTCGATCGACCATCACCCGCAGAGGCCTGGCGCGTCACACCCGGACCAACCAGTGTCGCGGCGTTTTCCACGACGGTCCCGTTCGGAGGGTTTCGTGTCCTGGCCGGCCAGGAAAGCGTTTGCGGTATGCGCATAATAAGCATTATGTAAACTAGGCGAGACTCGGGGCGTGCTGACGCCCATGGTTCAGTCAGGCTGTCCCCCGCCGTCGCGCAGGGCTGGTTCCGGTGCAGGAAGCACTGTGGACCGACCTAAACGGAATCCGTGATCCCGGAACGAAGCGCCCGCATGATGAGATCGGCGGTCTCGGTCACGAGCCGGCGGTTCCGGGCACCGCGGACGGCAGGCAGCTCGATCGGCTCCATGAAGCGGATCCGGACGGCTGCGGGCCAGGGTCTGCGGTCCCATCGCGGCCATGCGTCGTACGACCCGCGGATGGTGGTCGGAATGATGGGAACGCCGGCGCGGAGAGCGAGGCGGACGGTACCGCGTCGTGGCTCCTGGAGGTGGCCGTTCCAGGTGCGTTCGCCTTCGATGTAGACGGCGACGCCTCTGCCCTGGCGCAGCAGTCTGAGGGCGATCCTGACGCTCTGGGGGTCGACCTGGTAGCGCCGCACCGGGAAGGCATGGATGCGGGGCATGATGAGGCCGAGGATGGGCGCCGCGAACTGGGTGCTCTTGGCCATGGTGTAGACGGGTCTTGGCACAGCGGACTGGATGAGGATCGGATCGAGCAGGCTCTGGTGGTTTGCAATGAGGAGGAATGGACCGGTGGCCGGCAGGTTCTGGCGGCCGATGACCTCGAGTGAACCGCGGATGCGCCAGAGGCGAGGAGCGAGGACCTGCACCATCCGGTAGATGAAGCCCATCCGTTCGCCGGCACTCGACGAGGCATCGTTGCGTTCCATCAGGCGTAACGGATCCGGGGATTGAACTCGATGATCTCGCCTCGGCCGATTTCGCGGCAACGCTGCCGGATGAAGTGATGCAGCAGCGCTTCCCAACGCCTGACGGAATCCTCGACGAACCGGATGGACACGAGCGGTTGTCCGGCACCGAGTACCTGCAGCGAGGCCGAGCTCGGCTGGACGGCTGTTATTTCCTCGAGTGGCCACGTGAGTTGCCTGCCGTCGACAATCCGGACGATGAGGCGGGTCGCATCGAGCATCACGGTCGCTTCACGCGCGGGTTCGAAGCGTTCCGCCATGCCGAGGAACGCGCACCGGCGCCGGCGGCGTTGCATTGCGAACCAGCGCGTTCTGCGGCCCGAGCACACGGTTTACGGGCGGTTGATCGAGCGGCGGCAGCAGACTCTCCCATTCGGGCAGCGTGCGCACTACCGTGTCGCCATGCCTGTCGCGCATGCGGATGAGTGCACCACCGGTGCGGTCGAAACGTGCGGCGCACTGCGAGCAGGCCTCGTCGCTGCCGTCCTTGCGGATGGCGCCGAAGGCGTGGCATGCAGGGCATGCCCACAGCGCATCACGAATGGCCATGGTCGACGTTGCACCGTCAGAGTCTGCGGAACATGGCGAGGAAGCGGAGCTTCCAGACCTTCCAGACGGCTTCACGGATGATCTTGCGCGACATCTTCGATTGACCGGACGTCCGATCGGTGAACACGATGGGCACTTCGACGATGCGAAACCCTTTCTTCCAGGCGCGCATCGTCATCTCGATCTGGAATGCGTATCCCTCTGATTCGACACGATCGAGATCGATGGTTTCGAGGACGATGCGTCGGAACGCCTTGTAGCCGCTCGTGCTGTCGAAGACCGGCAATCCGGTGACACGCCGCGCGTAGACGTTGGCGAACCAGGAGAGCAGCAACCGTGAGATGGGCCAGTTGACGACGGTGACACGACCTTCGAGATAGCGAGAGCCGAGCACGACGTCGGCATGCTCGAGCGCCTCGACGAAGAGCGGCAGGTGCGCGGGATCGTGGGAGAAGTCGGCGTCCATCTCGAAGAGCCACGCGTACCCGTTGTCGAGGCCCCAGCGGAATCCTTCGAGGTACGCGGTTCCCAGGCCGAGCTTGGCGGGCCGGTGCATGACGTGGACGCGCGAATCCCCGGCGGCCATGGCGTCGGCCATCTCACCGGTGCCGTCGGGTGAAGCGTCGTCGATGATGAGGACGTCCAGACGACGATCCCGCTGCAGGATGGCAGGCACGAGGCGAGGCAGATTCTCCCGCTCGTTGTAGGTCGGCGTGATGACCAGGCCGCGTCCGTTGCCCGGCCGTTCGTTCATTCGTCCTTCGCGCCGGCGGCTGGACCCGCGGATCCAGTGGCATGTGGACCGGCCGGCGGCGGTGCCGCAGCCCGGGTTGCCGGCAGCAGCGGCAGCAACGCGAGCGGCAGCAACTCGGCGATCGTGAACCAGACGCGCGAGAGCACGCCCACGACGACGGCCGCGGCGATGGGAACGCCAGGTATCGTCGCGAGCAGTCCCGTGAGTGCCGCTTCACGCACGCCAATGCCGCCGGGTGCGACGAGCACGACATAACCGGCCAGGTATCCTGCAGCGACGGTTCCGGCGAGTCGTGTGCTGTGCTCCGCCGCAGCGGGCATGAACGATGTTGCGAAGAGCGAGAACGCAAGGCCGAGCAGAATCCAGGAAAAGCCGTAGCCGACCCCCCAGCGGATGGCATCGCGGCCGCGGATGCGTTCTGCGAGATCGAATGCGGCAGCGAGCTTTTCACCGGCCCGTCCGCCCACCGCACTGCGTATCCACGCGCGGCCTCGCCTGCCCGTGGGTGTGGCCGTCAGGATCCAGATGAACCCGGCAATGCCGACCAGAATGGCGCCCAGGAAGCGGGCGCCGATGCCGCCCGTCCAGTCGGGCAGCACGACAGCGACGAAGAGCAGACCGGTCGCGAGAAAACCGAACTGGCCGAGCACTGCAGCAGCGGTTGCGCCGCCAGGCGAGAGGCCGGCCTTCCCTGCCAGCACGGCGAAGCCGGCGAGCTGCCAGAACTTGCCGGGAATGTAGCGGCCGAGGCTGGCGAGGAAGTACACGCGCACGGTGGTGCGTGCGTCCGGCAGTCCGATGCCGAGATCGCGCACAATGGCGCGCCAGAGAAACGCGTGCACCAGATAGAAACCGACGAGAACGACGAGCGACAGCAGCAGCCGACCGGCCGCGGGCCGCCATTCGACGAGCGATGCGGCCGTCAGTTGTCGCAGTTCGGGCGCGAGCAGCCGGTAGATGCCGTAGAGGATCGCGAGGATCATGACGACCTGTGCGGCGCGCCACAGCCACGATCGACCGTTCACGTTCCCGCCTCCCTTGCGACCAGACCGATACGACGGCGCAGCAGCGGCACCCACCGTGCCAACGCGCGTTCGAGCAGATTCCAGAAGGGCAGGTGCGATGGCAGGTGTCTGATGGTGGCGACGCGCAATCCGGCGGCCGCGACGGCGTCTGCCAGCTCACGTTCCGTGCGCATCCCGATGTGCGACCGATCGCCATCCTTCAGCACACGACGTTCGCGCAACCGCTCGAACAGATGCGTCCGGTTCGGCGTGTAGAGGACGAGTGTACCGGCTGGCCGCAGCACGCGCCGTGCTTCGCGCAGTACGCGTCCCAGTGTAACGTCATCCAGGTGTTCGGTCAGGTCCGCGGCAAGCACGATCTCGACGGATCCCGTCCGGATCGGCAGCCGGGCGCCATCCGCGCGTACGAACAGGGCCGGGACGCGTTCATGCGCCGCCACGTGTCGTGCCGCCTCGAGCGCTGCCGGTGCGAGATCCACGCCGATGGCGACGGCGCCGTCGCGTGCCGTCTCGATCGCGAACGTGCCCATGCCGCAACCGAGATCGAGCAGGCGCCGGCCGGGCAGCGGCGGCAGCAGTGCCGAGACATTCGCAATACGCCGTCGCGCGAAGCGCGTGCGCGTGCGATAGCGCACCGCGAGGTCCGCAAAATACGCGTTGTCGTAACGCGACGCGACGTCGTATGCAGTGATGCCGGTGTCGCGCATCAGGCCGGGTCTCCTTCCCCGCGCCGCCACAGTCCGGTCAAGGCCACGCCACCCAGCACGATGATGACGACGATGCTGAAAGCGGCGGATGCACGGAGCGTCGGATTGCGGAACTCGAGCCGCACGTCGTGCTCACCTGCGGGCACGGGTACGGCGCGGAACGTGAAGTTGGCGCGCAGCAGCGGCGCGCTTGCGTCATCCACTTCGGCACGCCACGCCGGGTAGTGGTTGTCGCTGATCACGAGCAGAGCCGGCCGGTCCGTGCTGACGCGCAGTGTGTAGTGATCGGCTTCACGCTCGCTCCACGTCACTTCACCCTGAGGATCCGCGGCGATCTCGATGCCGGCCGGCAGCGGCTCGGCCAGCAGCGCCGTCGTGTGCATGGGAAACTCACCGCCGAGCAGCCGCAGTATCGCCTGTGAGTCAGGCACGATCTCGACGTTACCCACGAGGTATGCGCGCGGCAGTGCCGGCAGGTAGCGGTAGACCACGGCGTCCGACGAGGCATGCACTTCCTGGAAATCCGGATGCTCGATGCGGCCGGGACTCACGACGTACGCGACGTTGGCCAGCTCGAGCAGGCGGAACTGCGAAGCGCGGACATTCGGTGCAGAATCGTCGACGCCCATGAGCGCATCATAGCGACCCGGCTCGTTGCCGTGATGGCCGGTCAGCTGTTCGATCCCGTGCGCGGCGAGGTCGTTGCCGCTGTAGCGTGGCGGCACACCGAGCTCCGGAATGTTGCCGAGATCGTAAACGCGGAAGACCTCCTGGCGCGCGGCATTCTGCAGGAAGCGGATCGTTTCATCCGGCTCGAACAGCGCGGAATTCGTGCGCATGCTGTACTCGCCCAGCAGTACGGCGTTGCGAATGAACGGACGATCCACGCGGTACAGGTCGAGTGCGGCCAGGACGGCGAGACCGATCACGATTTCACGACGGCCGATCCAGCCTCGGCGCAGCGCTTCCCACGCGAACGCGACGGCGGCGGCCAGTGCGAACGCGATCCAGAAGCCGGTCCGGATGTAGGGCAGGTTCGCAGCCAGCGCATTCACGTGATCGCCCTGCGGCGGTGCAGCGGATCGCCACATGCTCGTGATGACCTCACCGGATTGTGCGATGGCGAGAACGAGGAACGCGGCAGCGACGATCCAGAGCGTGCGCCCGCCCGCATCGCGGTCATCGGTCGACGCCGACCACTCGAGCATGCGCTGCAGTGCCAGCGCCCCGAGCGTCGCGACACTCAGACCGTAGAGGAAGATGATGAGCGACGGCGCGCGGAACAGGTTCACGCCCGGAATCAGGTAGAAGAGCCGGAAGAACGGCGTCGATGCACCGAGTCCGTAGAGGACGGCAAGGACGGCGAGCCCCGTGAAGAACCAGGTCTCAGGCCGGCGCCGTCGCACGAAAAGCAGCGGCACGAGCAGCAGCGGCACCAGACCCGCGTACTCGCTGTTGATCTTGAACGGGTTCCGTCCCCAGTAGCGGTTCCGGTCACGCGTCTCGGTCTGGATGTTGTCCCCGGCGAACTCCGGCACGGCGAGTGACACGACTTCTTCGGCATGCAGCGAGTACTGGCTGGAGTAGAGATACGCGCTTTCGGCATCCGCCTCCAGCGTACGCCCCGCGCGCTGCGAATGCTCGCGCAGGTAGCCGAGCGGCGGCAGGAACTGGACGGCTGCCGCGGCCACTCCCAGCACGCCGGCCATCGTGTAGAGCAGGAGCATCCTGGCGCTGGTGGTGCCGCTGCGCCCGGCCCGCCACACCTGCCAGAGGCGGAACAGGAAGTAGAGCGACACACCCCAGACGGTGAAGTATGCGAGTTGCATGTGGGACGTGAAGACGACGAGCGCGAGTCCGAGCGAGAACAGCGCGAAGTCGGCGAAGCGCCGGCCGCGCACGCAGCGCTCGGTCAGCCAGAACATCAGCGGAGCGAGCGCGGACACGAAGAGCTTGCCATCGCCGCCGGGCGCAATCAGGCTGACCAGGTCGGCGCCCATCATGTAGACCAGACCGCCGAAGAACGCGGGTCCGCGGGAGAGCCCGATGCCGCGCAGCCACAGGTACGTGAAGAGGCCAGCGGCGTAGATGTGCAGCACCATCTTCCAGCCCCAGAACGTGCGCGGCTCGAGAAAGAAGAGGGCGAGCGATGGCGGATAGAAGATGTCGCCGTGCATGCCCTCGACGAACGGCATACCGCCGAAGATGAGCGGATTCCAGAGCGGGAAGCGGCCCTGCTCGTGGACGTACGTGGTGTAGAAGTCGCGCGCGAAATAGCTGAGCGCGTAGGTATCCTCACCGAGCAGCAGTCCGCCGCGGAAGAAGAACTCGTGGAAGAGCAGCACGACGACCAGTGCGTACGCCACGGGTGGCAGCCACACGGGTATGGTCGCACCGGCCTCGCCGCCGGCAACGGCGCGTCTGCCGGTGTGGTCCGTGCGACCCGTCGCGGGACGCGCTGCCTTCAGGGCCTTTCGGTCAGCCACGATGAATCACCGCCTCATAGATCTCGACGTGTCGCTTCGCCAGCCGCTCGAGGCTCCAGCGTCGGACCACACGTTCGCGCGCACGCACGCCCATTGCCGCGCGATCCGTACGCCGCAGCAGTGCGAGCACGGCACGTGCGAGGTCAGCCGCATTCGCCGGCTCGAAGAGCGTGCCGACGTCTTCGTCAATGATCTCCGGCAGCCCACCGGTTCGCGATGCGGCGACGGGCCGTTCGCAGCTCATCGCCTCGAGCGCGGCAATGCTGGTTGCTTCCAGCAGCGATGGTATCACGGCAATGTCTGCCGATGCGAGGAGTCCGGGCATTTCCGTATTCGGTCGAGCACCCATGAACCGCACCGAGTCTGCGATACCCAGCTCGCGCGCCAGCGCTTCGAGCTGCTGGCGCAGCGGTCCGTCGCCCACAATGATCGCCTCCACCGCTTCCTCCGCGCACAGCGACGGCATGGCGCGCAGGAAATACTCGACGCCGTTCTTCTGGAACAGCCGCCGCGGTACGATGATGCGGTACCCTTTCGCGGGCGGCAGTGCCGGCGCGACCGGACGGAACATCGCCGTGTCCACGCCGTTCGTCAGTGCTTCCGCACGCGGGTGCGGGTACAGCGCGAGTGCAACGTCACGGATCTCCTCGCTCGCCGCCAGCAACCAGTCTGCGGACCGGATGATCCGTCGCAGCACCGGCTGCCACGCCGGCTTCTTCGCAAGACGGAGAAAGTGCGACGTGTGCAGCGTGAGCACCAGCGGCTTGCCGCGCCGCTTTGCCAGCATGCCGGGCGGCGCCGACGCGAAGGTCTGGGCGTGCAGCACGTCGGCCTGACGGGCGAGTGGCAGGTACGCCGGGATCGACGCAAACGTGTGCGCGGCCCAGCCGGCCGGGGTCCTGCCGGGGAACCACGTGCGCCGGACGCGCACACCATCCATCACCTCGTGTGCCGGCGCTTCCGGTTTCGACCGGGACGTCACCATGGTCACGTCATGACCCATGCGTACGAGATCGCGGCACAGGTAGAACACGTGGCTCTCGAGCCCGCCGACCTCGGGCGGGAAATAGATGCACTGCTGCAGAACCTTCATGCGAGACCGGGCCAGTCCTGCGTCCGGCGTGGGGCGCCCGTCAGCGTGTGAATCACGATGTCGGCAATGCGCTCGGCCGCGTGGCCATCGCCATAAGGATTGGGCCGGTCAACAAGGCGCTGCCCTTCCCTGCCGGCACCGCGCGCAGCGGGTTGCGTCGGGACGCTCAGCCGGGGGGCGCCGGCCTGCGAGGCGGCCTGCGATGGTTGCAGCACGGCGAGCGCGCCGTCCGCTATGAGACGGCGATCGGTCCCGACGAGTCGCGAGACACCGGCATGCACGCCTTCCGGTCGCTCGGTCACCTCGCGCATGACCAGCACGGGCACACCGAAGGTCGGTGCTTCCTCCTGGATCCCGCCCGAGTCGGTGATCACCAGCGCGGCATGCTGCAGCGCGTGTACCAGGTCGAGGTAGTCGAACGGTTCGGTCAGGACAATGCGATCGTGGCTGTCCAGGATCTCGCTCGCAGGTCCGCGAACATTGGGGTTCGGGTGAACCGGGTAGATGATCATGACGTCGTCGCAGGCGTCCGCGATGTCGCGCAGTGCCATGAACGCCTGGCGCAGCGGCGCGCCGAACGACTCGCGCCGGTGTGCGGTCACGAGCACCAGCCGGCGTCCGCTCTCCAGCGCCTGTGCGAGTGCCGCGTTACGCGCCTCATGCGGTCGTCCGGTCATGCGCAGCAGTGCATCGACCACCGTGTTACCGGTGACGTGCACGGTGGCCGGGTCGACGCCTTCCTTCAGCAGATGAGTGGCGGCCAGTGGCGTGGGTGCGAAGTGTACATCGGTGAGCACACCGGTCAGGCGGCGGAAGATCTCCTCCGGATACGGCTTCCACTTGTCGCCGCTGCGCAGGCCGGCCTCCACGTGACCCAGCCGCGTCCGCTCGTAGAACGCGACCAGACCGCCCACGAACGCGGATGCCGTGTCACCCTGCACCAGCAGGATGTCAGGCCGCCACTGACGCAGCACCTCACGCAGACCTTCCAGACACTCGCGCGTGACATCGTAGAGGTCCTGGCCATCGCGCATGATCTCGAGGTCCCACTGCACGGGCAGATTGAAAACATCGATGACCTGGTCCATCAGGTCGGAATGCTGGCCCGTCAGCGCGACACGCGTCTCGATTTCACCTCGCCGCTGCAGCGCCTCCACGACCGGTGCCAGCTTGATCCCTTCCGGGCGCGTTCCGATCACCACCATGACGCCGGCCACGTCGACCTCAGCGTCCGGGTCCGGGGCCCGACCCGTCCTTCGGCGGACCGCGTCGGTTCGACGCCTCGATCTCAGCGCGCAGCTGGGCGACCAGCTCACCCAGCAGGCCGAATCCGAACAGCAGGAAGCCCAGCACCTCGAGCAGGATCACCAGATAGAGGAAGGGGCGATACCCGATGGGCGAGATCCAGTGCGAGACACGCAGCACGATCGTCACAATGCCGACGAGCACACCCGCTGCAGCCAGTACGAGTCCGCTCATGCCGAACACGATGAGCGGCTTGCGAGCGAAGAACAGCAGGAACGCGACCGACATGAGGTCCAGCAGCCCGATCAGAATGCGACCGCGCCCGGAATACTTGGCAACACCGTGTCGTCGTGGCAGCAGCGCAATGTCGATCTCGGTCATGCTGAAGCCGCGCTCCCACGCGAGGACCACAAAGAAACGGTGCCAGTCGTGCCGCAGCCGCACTTCATCGAGCACCTCGCGCCGGAACGCCTTCATCGAATTGATGTCGGAGACCGGAATGTCGAAGATGCGCCGGCTGAGACGATTGTAGATGGACGAAACGAAGCGCTTCTCGTAGTCGCCCACTTTGCGTCCGGTGACGATGTCCCAGCCTTCCTCGAGCTTCGCCAGAAAGCGCGGGATCTCATCGACACTGTGCTGGAGGTCCGCATCGAAGAGGACGAGCCAGCCGGCGGTCGTGGCGTTCGCTGCGGTGACGAGCGCTTCCGTCTTGCCGAAGTTGCGACGGTGGCGGACGACGCGCAGGCGGTCCCAGTCGGCAGCGGCGTCGAGCGCCTTCTGTGCCGTGCCATCGGTCGAGCCGTCATCGACCAGGATCAGCTCGCCCGCGAGATCGAACCGCTCGAACATGTCACGCATCTCGCGCAGGAGATCGTCCATGTTGGCGGCTTCATTCCAGGCTGGAACGATGACGGCGAAGTCCCGCCGCATGGCCGGTGAGGGCGTCAGGGACGTGGACCGATCGGGTAGTGTGGACATGCGGTCGAGCCGGCGTCCGGATGGGCCGGCCGGAGCGCTCAGACGCGCTTGCGCATGCGCGCCGAGAGGATGTGCAGCTGGTCGCGGTATTTGGCCACCGTTCGGCGCGCGATCTGGATGCCCTCCTCCCGCAGAATGTTGACGATCGCCTGGTCGGTCAGCGGGCGGCGCGGATCTTCATCGCCCACCAGCTTCTGGATTCTCGCCTTGATACCGCGCGCACTCACGTCCTCGCCCGACGTGGTGGACAGGCCGCTGGAGAAGAAGTACTTGAGGGGCAGCACGCCGCGCGGAGTCTGCACGAACTTCTCGTTGGTGACGCGCGAGACGGTCGACTCGTGCATGCTGATGACTTCGGCGACCTCGCGCAGGGTCAGCGGTTTCAGGTACTGCACGCCCTTCTCGAAGAACTCGCGCTGCCGGTCCACAATGAAGTTCATCACCTTCAGCATGGTCTGACGGCGCTGCTCGATGGCCTGGATCATCCAGTTCGCGCTGTTCAGCTTGGACGAAATGAAGTCCTTGTTTTCGCCCTTGAACTTGTTCTTGTCGCGCGCGATCTCGCGGTAGGTGCGCGACAGCCGCAGCCGCGGCAGACTCGTGTCGTTCAGGAACACCATGTACTCGCCGGCGATCTTCTCGACAACGAGATCGGGAACGATGTAATCGTCGGACGGCGGCGCATACTTGAGCCCCGGCTTGGGATCCAGCTTCTTGATCTCGTCCTCCGCCTCCTGCACTTCGCGCGGCGAGATGCCCATTTCCTTGGAGATCTCCGAGCGGCGGTGGTTGAGCAGCTGATCGAAGTGGCGGTCGACGATCTGATAGGCGCGCGTGTCTTCCTGGTTGGCATCCCGCATCTGGAGCAGCAGGCATTCGCGCAGGTTGCGCGCACCGATGCCGGGCGGCTCGAAGCCATGGACGACGCGCAGCATCTGTTCGACTTCGGTAGTGGTGACGGGCATCATGATCTCGCCCGACTCGTCGTCCACGGCCTGCTCGTCCACGATCCAGCTGTTCAGGCTCTTCTCGACCTCCTCGATCGGGCAGGTGAGGTACCCGTCCTCATCGATGTTGCCGATGATCTCCTCGCCGATCAGCAGCTGGCGCATGGAGAGCGGCAGCAGCATGAGCTGCTCGCGCAGGTGATCGTAGAGGTCGCGCTTCTCGACCGTGACCGGCTCGTAGTACTCGCGCTGCTCGTACTCGGCGCGGCGTCCGCCCGTGTCGAAGCCGTCCAGCAGGATGTCTTCCCAGTTGATCTCGTCCTGCTCCTTCTGTTCCTCCTTCTCCTTCTTCTCGTCCTTGACCGTGACCTCCTCCTCGGTGACGGCCGGCTCTTCCATCTCGAGGAACGGGTTGTTCAGCATTTCCTGCTTGATGTGCTGCTGCAGGTCGAGCAGCGGCATGTACAGCAGATCCATCGCCTGGTAGAGGCGAGGATTGATCTTCAGCTCCTGGCGCAGCTGGGTGCCCTGGTACAGACCGGTCCTCATGGCGGTCATTGGACGGGCTCCGGCCGGGTGTAGCGCTCACGCATGCGCGTCGTGAGTGTGGGGCCGAAGTAGATCTCGGCCACCTCTTCGTTCCACACCAGCTCCGCCACGGTCCCCGAGACGCGCACGCGGCCATCGTACATGATGTAGGCGCGATCCACGATGTCCAGCGTCTGCTCCACGTTGTGGTCTGTAATGATCACACCGATGCCGCGATGACGCAGTTCGGCGACAATCTGCTGGATGTCGTTGACGGCGATCGGATCGATACCGGCGAACGGTTCATCGAGCAGCATGAACTTGGGACGGCTCACGAGTGCGCGCGTGATCTCGAGACGTCGCCGCTCACCGCCCGACAGCGCATACGCCTTCGATTTCCGCAGGTGACGCAGCCCCAGCTCGTCGAGCAGCGTTTCCAGCCGCTGCTTCCGTTCCCGCCGCGGCAGGCCCATCGTCTCGAGGATCGCCATGATGTTGTCCTCGACCGTGAGCTTGCGGAAGACGGACGGCTCCTGCGCGAGATAGCCGATGCCGCGGCGCGCCCGCCGGTACATGGGGACGCGCGTGATGTCGGCATCATCAAGGTAGACGCGCCCGGCATCCGGCGCGATCAGCCCGACCATCATGTAGAACGTGGTCGTCTTGCCGGCACCATTCGGTCCCAGCAGCCCGACGATCTCGCCCTGCGTGACGGCGATGTCGACATCGGCGACGACACGTCGCTTGCGGTAGACCTTCACCAATCCCGTCGTGCTGAGGCGACTGCCGTCGGCGCCGTTGGTTGCCGCAACGGTCTCTACCGCAGTTTCGGCAGCCGAGTCGATCAACTGGCCCGTCATCGTTTCGAGCGACGCCGTGACGGCCGCGCGGCCGGGCTCGACCTCGGCCCACAGGTCGGGTCGGATGCGGACCCGTTCCCAGCCCGGCCCGGGCGGCTCGACCATGGCAATGCCATCCGCCGAAAGGCGGGACAGAATGTGCTCGTGCAGGTACCTCTCGATGTCCTCCGGGTCCAGATCGGCCTCACCATCCGCCGCCGCGTTCAGCAAGGCGCGGCCGGAACGCACGCGCAGGTCCGCACTGCGCACAGCGGCCAGCCACTCGCCGCGATCGAGTGCACCGTCCGGCCCGGCACGACGGACCAGCTCGAGGAGGCCGAGTGCGACAGACGCGTCATGCCGGCGCAACCCGCCGGCGAACTCGAGGATCCTCATCGCGACCGCTCGCGGTCCGGGCGAGGCGCGCGTCTCGTTGTCGTCGTTTCTCTCTCCTGTGGCCGCTGGGTGACTCCGCCCGTCGGCTGAGCGGGTCTGCGGATCGGATCGAGGTAGACCCCCTGCACTTCGCCGCTCGGTTCGACCGTGTCCACCTGACCGTCCTTCAGGTGCACGAGGATGCGTCGCGCCAGCAGGTAGTTGATGGCGACCGGCGCTTGCGGATCCTCTTCGTCACGCACCCGGTTCAGCGAAGCGGCGCGCTCGCCGCCGCTGCCGCCCAGCGCCAGCACGGTTTCGACTTCGCGCCGGGTCCGCGCCGTGTCGGCCGGCGCAGAACTGTCCGCCGCTGCGCGTGTCTGCACGACCGCCGTGTCGGGTACTTCGACGAAGGTAGCGATGATCGTATCGCCCTTCATCCAGTCGCGCGATGCGATGGCCGGGACATTGGCATCGGCAATGTCCACGTCCAGTCGTTCGGCCCACGACCGCCCGATCGCGTACACCTTCTCGAGTGCCTGGCCGGGCGCCAGCGCATCGATCGAGTCGGCCGTCATGCGGAAGTCCTCGGAGACGACAACGGCCTGGCGTGTCACATCGAGCGGCTCGTCCGGCGCGGCCGGCTCACCGACCGCGACCAGCCGCGCAACCTCGCCTGCCTCCAGGAACACGATGATGCGCGGTGCGTTGACATCCACGTCACTCGCGTCCAGCACGGCCGTTCCGATGGCCGTCACCTGATCCAGCTCATCGGCTTCATCGGTCAGGCCGTGGATGGTATCGCTGGAGAGCGTGTAGTCGGGCGTTTCCAGGCGGGCGTTCTGCCAGAGCCGCAGATCACCGTCATCGCGCGAGTACATCGAGAAACCGCCGGTACCGGTCAGGTCCGCTCGTATGAGAACGACATTGCCGCGGCCCGTGAAGCTGCCCCGCCCCAGGATGTCCATCGCATCGGCATCGACTTCCGTCGTGTCACGCCGTGTCGAGTCCGCTTTCGAGACGGACACCAGCACGGCGTGCGGCCGCCCGCTCGGGATCTCGACGCGCGATTCCGGCCGCTCGTCCGTCGCTTCGTAGTAGTTCATGTACGGCCCCGTGATCACCGATCCGGTCGCCTTGTCCGTCAGCCGTACGTTCGTCTGCGCGATCGCCTGCCGCTGCTCCTCCATGTAGCGCACGTAGCCGGCCGTCAGGATGTTGTCCTCGTCCGTGTAGCGCACGTTGCGATGGAACTCCGTGATGCCGGACGCGCGGTATCTGGCCACACTGTCCGAGCGGATCGTTCGCCCATCACGGCAGGTGAAACGCGCGCCGCCGCTGATGTAAACGACCTCGCCGCGACCGATGATGTGCGTGATCGCGGTGGGCGACGATTCGATCACGTTGCACTCGTCCTGTGCCGGGCCGACCTGGGCTTGGCCCGCACGCGGGATCAGCGACAGTGCTGCAGACAGGAGAGTGCACACGATCAACCGCATCAGCAGGCTTCCGGGAACGTGCCGTTCAGGCCGGTGGCGGTGACGTTCTGGAATCCGTCATCGGCGTTGAAGCTGTTGGCTGTCGCCCGCCGCTCGCCGGCGATGAACGTGCTGAACACTTCGCTCCACACGCGTCGCGTCTGCGGATCGTAGTGCAGCTCCTCGGATTCGATACGGCAGTTGTTCTGTGTGATCAGCACGACACTGCCGCGCGCCACCATTGCGTCCGTCGAGAGATTGAGCACGCCGCTGTCCGCCTTCACATTCGCGGACGGTGCACCGTTCACATCGTAGAGCTGCTGGGCGACACCCTTGATCCGGTACGCCGATGAGTCATTGAACACGAAGACGGTGTCGTAGTTGCCGACAGCGCTGCGGACGCCATCGGCGGTGGATGTGTGTGCGACACCGATCATGACCTGATCGGCGTTGAGGTCCGTGTAGCCTTCGCCGGTGGGTCCCGGCCCTGGTTCACGACTGCAGCCGATGGCAGCCAGGATGAGCAATGGCAATGACTTGCGGAACGTCATATGACACCGGACCGGAGCAGGTCGTGCAGGTGAACGATGCCGACCAGTCGGCGGTCGTCGGCGATCACGGGCATGGCCATGATGCCATGCGTCTCCATCTGGTAGATCGCGGCAGCCGCGAGTGCATCGGGCGCGACGACGCGCGGGTCCCCCGTCATGATGGTGGAGACCGGCACATCGAAGATGTCGGTCGTGCGTTCCATCAGCCGGGTCAGGTCGCCCGCAGTGACGACACCGATCACGCGGCGCTCGTCATCGACGATGACCACAGTGCCGCGTTGCTCCGCGAGCAGCACGATGCACTGGCGCATGGGTGCGGCGGGTGGCAGCGCGGGCAGGTCGTCGCAAAGCATGACGTCGCGCACACGCAGCGTGAGCTTGCGGCCGAGCGCACCGCCCGGATGCAGGCGAGCGAAATCTTCGCGGGTGAAGCCGCGCAGCTGGAGCAGCGTGACGGCGATCGCATCGCCCATGGCGAGCGCGGCCGTGGTCGACGTCGTCGGAGCGAGGTCGTGCGGACAGGCTTCTTCGCGCACGGAGCAGTCGAGCCTGATGCTCGCCACGCGCGCGACCGTCGAATCGGCGCCGCCGGTCAGCGCAATGAGCGTCACGCCGCGGCGGCTCAGGTGCTCGATGAACGCTCCCAGCTCGCCGGACTCGCCGCTCTTCGAGACGAGAATCGCGATGTCGCCCTGACCGACGATGCCGAGATCGCCGTGCAAGCCCTCGACCGGGTGCAGGAACGTGGCCGGCGTTCCGGTCGACGTGAGCGTGGCTGCGATCTTGCGCGCGATGATGCCGCTCTTGCCGATGCCGCTGACGAGCGTGCGACCGCTCGCCTCATGGAGCCGACGCACGGCAGCGACGAAGTCAGCGCCGAGCCGGCCGGCCAGCGCATGCACGGCGTCGCCCTCCATGCGCAGTACGCGCCGGCCCGCCTCGAGCAATGCGTCATCGCCGGGTGCGCTCGTGGCGGCCAGCGCCGTCGCCCGCGCCGTCATCGTCATGGAGAGCCGTCGCGCTCGAGCACGTATCGTTCGACCATGCGGTTCCATTCTCCGCGTGCACGCAACAGTGCTTCCGCGAATTCGCGGACGGCGCCGTGACCGCCCGCGCGGGTGGTGATCCAGTGGGCGGCCGCGCGCACTTCGGTTGCCGCGTTGCTGACCGCCACCGCGAGTCCTGCGCGCTGCATGACCGGCAGATCGGCCAGATCATCACACACGCAGGCGATCTCGTTCCACTGTGCGGCGAGGCCGTCACGCAGCTTCTCGACCTCGGGCACCTTGAAGCCACCGGGCGCCTGGTGATACGGCACACCCAGCTCATCGGCCCGCAGCCGCGTCGCCGCGGACGGCCGGCCGCTGACCAGCGCAACGGCCAGACCGGACCAGAGGAGCATCTTCACGCCGAGCTGGTCCTGGATGTCGTACCGCTTGAGTTCAATGGACGAGCCATCGTCGGCCGTACCCACGTACAACCCGCCGTCCGTGAGTACACCATCGACGTCGAGGACGACGAGACGGATGCGCCGCGCGGCGTCCGCCGGGATCGGACCGCTCACGCCGACTGCGCTCCGGCCGCGGCCGGAATCGCCGGCCCCGCTGCACCGCCGCTGCGCAACGCTGCACGCAGACCGAGGACCTCGTCGAGCAATGGCCGCAGGCGATCGAGCCGCAGCATGTTGCGACCGTCCGAAGGCGCTCGCGCCGGATCCGGATGCACTTCGAGGAACAGTGCATCGGCGCCCGCGGCGATCGCGGCCAGCACGAGTGGTCGCGAATACTCCGGGTCGCCGCCGCTCGCGCCCTCGGCAAGTCCCGGCCGTTGTACCGAGTGCGTACCGTCGAAGATCGCCGGTGCGCCCGTCGCCGCGCGCAGGCGCAGGAACGAACGCATGTCGACCACCAGGTCACCGTAGCCGAAGAACGTGCCCCGTTCGGTGACGGCGACGCCGGCCGCTCCCGCTGCCCGTGCCTTGCCGACGGCGCCGGCCATCTGTTCCGGCGCCATCCACTGGCCCTTCTTGATGTTCACACTGCGACCGCTTGCGCCGGCCGCATGGATGAGGTCGGTCTGCCGGCACAGGAACGCCGGGATCTGCAGCACGTCACAGACAGCCGCCACGGGACCGACCTGCGCGACGTCATGCACGTCGGTCAGCAGTGGCAGACCGGTCGCGGAACGCACGCGTTCGAGGCTCTGCAGTCCGCGTTCGAGGCCGGGCCCGCGCGCTGCGCCCGGCTGACTCCGATTCGCCTTGTCGAACGAGGCCTTGTACACGATCGGCACGCCCGTCTCCTCACCGATCGCGACCAGCGCCTCCGCAATGCCCAGGTTCAGCCGGTCATCTTCCAGGACGCAGGGACCGGCAATCACGAAGAACTCGCCGCCGCCCCGGAAACAGGCGGCGATGCGGTCCGGCTCGGTCATGGGTCCAGCGCCTGGACCGCCAGCCGGCTCGCCTCGTTCACATGCCCGTTATGACGACTATCCGTGCGGGCCGTCCGGGTGGCAGCGTTTTTTTTTGCCGCTCCGATGAACGCCCGGAACAGCGGGTGCGGCCGCATGGGCCGCGACTTCAGCTCCGGATGGAACTGGCAGCCGAGGAACCACGGGTGGTCCGGCAGCTCGATGATTTCGACCAGATTCCCGTCCGGTGACTTGCCGCTGAACTTCATGCCCTTCTCCGCCAGCACATCGCGGTAGGCATTGTTCACTTCGTAGCGGTGGCGGTGCCGTTCACTGATCTCGAGTGCACCATACGCCTCGTGCGCGCGCGTTCCCGTGATCAGCCTCGCCGGGTATGCGCCGAGCCGCATGGTACCGCCCATGTCGGTCACGTTGCGCTGTGAATCCATCAGACAGATGACGGCCTGGTCGAGGTCGCCGCGGAATTCCGATGAGTTGGATTCCTGCAGCGCGCATACGTTGCGCGCATACTCGATGACGGCAACCTGAAGGCCGAGACAGATGCCGAAGAACGGGAGCCCGTTCTCGCGCGCATAGCGCACGGCGTCCAGCATGCCCTCCACACCACGCACACCGAAGCCGCCCGGGATGAGCAGACCATCGTAGTCCTGCAGCACTTCGGCCGGCCGACCCTGCTCGAAGTCTTCGCTGGACAACCAGCCGATGTCGACGCCCACGTCGCTCGCAATGCCGCCGTGGATCAAAGCCTCCTGTACGGACTTGTAGGAGTCGACGAGCGCCGTGTACTTGCCGACCACGGCAATGCGGATGGTACCGTCACGCGGGTGCTTCACCCGCTCGACCATCTCCTCCCAGCGCTCCAGCTGTGCCGGGCCCGTCTGCAGCCGCAGCTTCTCCAGAATCAGCTCGTCGAGCTTCTGCTGGTGAAACTGCAGCGGCACTTCATAGATCGTGTCGACGTCCGCCGCTTCGATCACGGCCGCCGGATCGACGTTCGTGAACAATGCGATCTTGCGACGGATGTTCTCCGCCAGCGGACGGTCCGTCCGGCAGATCAGCACGTCCGGCTGGATTCCGATTTCCATCAGCTCGCGCACCGAATGTTGCGTCGGCTTCGTCTTCAGCTCGCCGGCCGCCGCGATGTACGGCACCAGCGTCAGGTGCACGAACAGCGTGTGCTCACGACCCACGTCCTGGCGGAACTGCCGGATCGCCTCGAGGAACGGCAGCGACTCGATGTCACCCACCGTGCCACCGATCTCCGTGATCACCACGTCGTGGTTCGTCGCCAGCCGCCGGATCGCGCCCTTGATCTCGTCCGTGATGTGCGGAATCACCTGTACGGTCGCGCCCAGGTAATCGCCTCGCCGCTCCTTCGTGATCACATCCAGATAGATGCGACCCGTCGTGATGTTGTTCGCCTGGGATACCGACTCGTCGATGAACCGCTCGTAGTGGCCCAGATCCAGGTCCGTCTCCGCTCCATCATCCGTCACGTACACTTCCCCGTGCTGGAACGGTGACAGTGTGCCCGGATCGACGTTGATGTACGGATCGAACTTCTGGATCGTCACGCGCAGGCCTCGCTCCACGAGCAGCCGGCCCATCGATGCTGCGGCGATGCCCTTGCCCAATGAGGACACCACGCCGCCGGTGACGAAGATGAACTTCGTGGGTGGACGGTTCTGGTCGCTCATCGCTCCGCGCTTCGTGTGAGTTCCGAATCCATCCGTTCCCGCAGGCGCGCTTCCAAGCGCTTCACATCCGCCGCCGTATCCACTCCACCGCCATCCGCTGCATCGACCAGCCCGACGCCTATCGTCATGCCCGCACTCAGCGGACGCAGCTGCTCGAGCTGCTCCTCGACCTCCAGCACGGACACCGGAAGCGTCACCCACCGCTCCAGCGCCGCCCGCGTGAAGGCATACACGCCGATGTGGCGCAGGTACGTCGCGCCGGCCAGCGCCGACAACTCCGGCTCGCCCGACCGCCTGAACGGAACCGGCGCCCGCGAAAAATAGAGTGCGGCGCCGTTCGGGCGCCGCACCACTTTCACCACCGATGGGTCGCGCCACGCATCCAGCTCGCGGATCGGCGCCGCCACCGTGCCTATGTCGAAACCTCGTCCTACCGCCTCCACGGCGCCTCGTACATGACCTTCCTCGATCAGCGGCTCATCGCCCTGAACATTCACGACAACCTCGTATCCGCGATACGCTTCCATGCGCATCACTTCGGCTGTCCGCTCCGTTCCCGATGCGTGCGACGACGAGGTCAGTACCACCCTGGCCCCGATCCGCTCGCACGCCGCCTTCACTTCGTTCGCGTCCGTTGCCACCACGCATGCGTCGAACAGACCGAACCTCGAGACCCGGCGCCACACCCATTCGATCAGCGGCCGGCCCGCCAGCACGATCAGCGGCTTGCCCGGCAACCGTTGCGATCCCATGCGGGCAGGAATGACGCCCAGGATGCTGCGATCGAGCACAGCGCTTGGAGCCCTCCGCCGGGAAAAGGGGCGCGCGGACACGCAAGATTCACGCCGAACAATCGAATCTAATCACACAATCGCTTGAAGTCAAAGCAAATTGGAACAGCGTTTCCGTGGCTCGTTGCCGGGGCTGGTTCTGGTGCTGTGGTCCGGTGCCCGCAGGTTGGCGGGTCGGCATCAGTCGGGCTCCCAGGTGAAACGGCGAGGGATGGAGAGGCCGAAGAGCCAGTGGACGCGATCGCGGTGGTCGGGGTCGACGCCGGCGATGAGGTATGCGATGCGGAAACGGATGCCGAGTCCGACGTTCTGGACGAGATCGGCGCTGCCGTTGTGAGTCCAGCCGTTGCCGATGCGGTGGACGGCTTCGATGGCGGGCCGGCCGAGGATGGGGAGTGTGAGAGCGGCGGGCAGAGGCAGGCGGTAGGTGCTGGCTGCCCAGACGAGGCGATCGCCGCGCAGGTCGCCATCATCGAGGCTGAACAGGGTGGCGTTGCCGCCGAGGATACTCCAGCGCTGGCGTGGCAGGCTGTCGGATCCGATTGGCCGGCGGAATCGCCACTGGATCTGAAATGTGTGGGTTGGCAGCGCTTCGACGGCCCAGCGACCGCCGATGTCGAAGCGTGCGAATTCGTGGGCGCCGTCGAGGACGCGGGCGGCGGCTTCGAGAAGGAGGTCGGTCTGGGCGACGAAGGTGCGGCCCTGGAGGAGGGCTCCGGCATGGAGGACGAGGCTCGTGATGCGGCCGTCATCGATGGCGGGGTTGGGCCGTGCGGCATCGCCATCCACGTGCCATGGATCGAGGGAAGGCAATGAACGAGCGTTCTCGACCTGGGCGTCGAGCCGGAGCGTGAGCCTGCGGTTGTCGCCGGTGAAGCCGACGATGGGACCGGCGTAGAAGCGGGCGGCATCGTAGTGGTCGAGAGCGTCGCGCCCATTGGCGAGGTATGAAATGGAGTTGGTCCAGCCGCGTGCCCAGCGATCGTTGCTGACGACACCGCTCTCAGCGCCGGCGCGGAAATGGACGTTTCCGTTGCGGAACCCGGCTTCGACTCCGCCGTGCAGCTTCTGGCGCTCTGTCTGGTAGCCGACCCAGCCGTGCAGCTCGGGTTCGGTGCGGTCGAGGCGTGGCAGCAGGTAGCGCGCGCCGATCGTGACGGAGAGTCCGCTCACGCGGTCGTAGGCGGGTGTGTGGAATCCGCCGAACCCGTCCAGGTCGAAGAGGGCGGCGACGCGCTCACCCACGACCGCGACGTCGCCGTTGCGCTGCTCGGCCGCGCGGTAGGGTGCATCGAGGTATTCGCGGATTTCGCCGTCGACGACTGCGGTGCCGGCGCGGAACAGGCCGCCCGCGATGTTCGTGACGGTGCCCGTCACGCGCGAATGCGGTCGCATGAAGACATTGGCATCGATGATGATGAGGTCACCGGCAATGACGTTCTCCAGCTTGGCTGTCGTAGCTGCGATCACGATCGTGCCCCGCAATGTATCGGCGGCGGCGATGATGGTGTCGGCCGTGATGAGCCTGTACTCTGCGGTCGTGATGCGCCGGAGGATGGTGTCGGTGGCGATGTCGCCCCGTCCCTGCAGCACGACGCGCTGGGCACTCGCGCCGGCCGCAGTGGCGAGCATGAGGACGGCGAGCAGCGGCGAGCAGACGCGCGCGTACACGATCAGTGCAGTGCGAGGAAGTTGCGGGCGATGGTGCGGCCGTGCTCGCTCGCGATCGATTCGGGATGGAACTGCACGCCCCAGACGGGGAATGTGCGGTGCCGGATCGCCTGGATCTCGTGTTCCCAGCCGGGCTCGTCGGTCCATGCGAGCGTCTCCAGGCACGCGGGCAGACTTGCCGGTTCGATGACGAGCGAGTGATAGCGCGCCACGCGCAGCGGCGCCGTCAGGCCGGCGAACATGGCGTCGCCCCGGTGCGCGATCGCAGAGACCTTGCCGTGCATCGTGCGCTGGCCACGCACGACCCGTGCGCCGTAAGCGGCGCCGATCGACTGATGGCCCAGGCATACGCCGAGCACGGGCGTATGGGCGCCGAACCGGCGGATGCAATCGACGCTGATGCCGGCTTGTGCCGGCGTACACGGACCGGGTGAGATGACGATCCAGCGCGGCCGCAGTGCTTCGATGTCGTCCGTCGTGATCTCGTCGTTGCGGCGCACGAGCGGCGCCTCACCCAGCTCACCGAACAGCTGGACCAGGTTCCAGGTGAACGAGTCGTAGTTATCGATGACCAGCAGCAAAGGTTTTCTCCCGCATCCGGGCATGCGCTCGACGGCACCGCGACGGAATCCCGAGCCGCACGGCAACGCAGGTGCGGTTGGCGGACCTGCGAACGTTAGACGCGGGCGCGGCGTGCAACAAGCCCGCCAGCCACTGACTCGCGTTGCGGCCACGCGCCGGCTCGGCCGCGATCCCGTTCCCGCTCACGCCCGCGGATGGTACCGGCGGTGCACTTCACGCAGGTATTCGCGCTCGACGTGCGTGTAGATCTGCGTGGTGGCGATATCGGCGTGGCCGAGCATTTCCTGTACGGCGGCGAGGTCCGCGCCGCCCTCGAGCAGGTGGGTCGCGAACGAGTGGCGCAGCGTGTGCGGCGTCACCCGCCGTTCGATGCCGGCGCGCTCCACATGCTTGCGCAGGATCTTCCAGACGCCCATGCGGCTGAGCGGCCGGCCGCGCGCATTGACGAAGACGGCGCCCTCCGTGCTGCCGCTCGCCATGCGCGGCCGGATCTCGCGCAGGTAGACATCCAGGGCGCGGATCGCGACCCGGCCGACCGGCACGATGCGCTCCTTCGCGCCCTTCCCCACCACGATGGCGAGTCCTTCGCGCAGGTCGAGGTCGCGCAATCGCAGCGCCGTCAGCTCGCTGACCCGCACGCCGGAGGCGTAAGCGAACTCGAGCAGCGCCCTGTCCCGCCAGTAATGAGGCGAGCCGGGGTCGGGTGCATCCAGCAGGCGCTCGATGTCGGTGCGATTGAGTGCATCCGGCAGGCGGCGCCATGTGCGCGGCAGCTCGACGCGCTCGGTGGGATCGATGACGACCAGCCCCTCGGCCAGCAGGAACGCGTAATAGGTGCGGATCGCGGAGAGGGTTCGGCGGATCGACGTCGCCTGCAGCCCCCGATCCTTCAGGGCATACACGAAGTCGCGCAGGTCCGACGGCCTCGCCTCGCCCGGTCGCTGCACGTTGCGGGCGGTGAGAAACGCGACGAGTCGGTCGAGATCGCGCCCATAGGCTTCCAGCGTTCGCGGCGAGAGACCGCGCTCGATGGCGAGGTGGTCGGCGAAGCGATCGAGGTGGAACACGTCAGTTCGCGTCGCCCTCCTCGTGCGGCTCGTGTCGTGTGCGCCACCACCAGCGTGCGGCGAATGCGATGAGGATGCCCGCCAGGATGAGCAGCACGAGGCTGGCACGATCGAACGCGGCCAGGATGGGGTCGAGATTACGCCCGGCCGTCGTGCCCACGATCACGAGGAGGCCGTACCAGCCCGCTGACGCGGCCGCCATGGGAAACAGGACGGGCAGCAGCGGAACATGACTCACGCCCGCGAACACGGGAACAATGGCGCGGAATGCGGGCAGGAAGCGACTGAAGAAGATCGCGACACTGCCATGTCGCTCGTAGAATCCGCCGATCCTGCGGAGCTGTCGTTTGCGCAGCAACCAGCGGCCGGGCGCCCGCTCGAAGAAGGCCGCGCCGTAGCGGCGCGCGAGAGCGTAGACGGCGACAGCCGAGGCGACGTTCGCCCCCCACGTCACCAGAAACACGAGCCACGCGCTGGCTCGCCCGGAAGCGGCGATGAACGCACCGAGCAGAACGAACGTGTCGGCCGGCACGGGCGGCACGATGTTCTCCACGGCCGCGCCGGCGCCGATCACGAGATAGGTGAGCGCCGGCGGCAGGCCGCCCAGGTATTCGAGAATCGCGCGCGGATCCATCCGACGTCGTGCGGCGGTTCAGTCGATGGCGTCGAGCAGGGCGACGGCGATCGCTGCGATGCCTTCGCCGCGGCCGATCCAGCCCATGCCTTCGTTCGTCTTGCCCTTGATGCCGACGTGCTGCACGCCGATCCCGATTGCGCCGGCCAGTCGCGTCCGCATGGCGACGATGTGCTCACGCAGGCGCGGCTGTTCGCAGATCACGGTCACATCGATGTTGACGACCTGGTAATTGAGGCCGGCCGCCTGCTCGACGGCGTGTCCGAGCAGAATCATTGAGTCGGCATCCTTCCAGCGCGGATCCGCTGGCGGGAAATGCGTTCCGATGTCGCCGAGTGCGGCAGCACCGAGGATGGCGTCCGTGACCGCGTGGGCTACGGCATCCGCATCGGAGTGACCCTCGAGGCCGACCGGCGATGGGATGTCGACACCACCGAGCACGAGGCGCCGGCCGGGCACGAACCGGTGGGAGTCATAGCCGATGCCGACTCTCATGGCAGCGACGACGTCGCGCTCAGGTCGAGTCCGGGCGGAGTATGCGCAGCGCGAGGTGGGCCGCGTTCCGTGCATTGTCGATGCCCACGCACGCAACCGGAACGCCGGGCGGCATCTGCACGGTCGAGAGCAGCGCATCGAGGCCGCCCAGCGCGGCCGACAGCGGCACGCCGATCACCGGCAGCGTGGTGTGTGCGGCGACCACGCCGGGCAGTGCGGCGGACAGTCCTGCGCCGCAGATGACGACGCCGTACCCGTTCGGTTCCGCCGTGCGCGCGAGGTCCGCCGTGCGGTCCGGCTCGCGGTGCGCGCTCGACACGAACACGTCCGCCGCGACACCGGCCGCTTCGAGGATCGGCACCGCCCTCTCCATCGTCTCGCGGTCCGATTCGGAGCCCATCAGGATGAGCACCTTCTTCATCGGCCGCCTGTGAGCGCTGGCTGGCGCCAGGCACAGCAGGGACAGCCATCATCGGCGGCGGACACCAGGCGGTAATCCTGATAGCGACGCTGCGCCCGGAACCCGGCGTCCTCGATCAGCCGGCGGATCTCCGGCTCGGGCATGATGAAGTCGATGCCGGCCGCGCTCACCACGTTCTCCTCGATCATCAGCGAACCGAAGTCGTTGGCGCCGAAGCGCAGTGCGATTTGCGCCATCTTGGGACCCTGTGTCACATACGAGACCTGCAGGTTGTCGATGTTGTCGAGCACGATACGCGCGAGCGCCGTCATCTTCAGGTAGTCCATACCGGTACCCAGTGACAATTCCCAGTCCTGCATTTCGGTGTGCAGCGGCTGGAATGACCACGCGATGAATGCGGTGTAGTGACCGGCGCCCCGGGCCAGGCTACGCTCCTGGGATGCACGCACCTTGAGCAGGTGCTCGAGACGGTCCTCCCATGTCTCGCCCACACCGTACATCATGGTCGCGGTCGTGTGGAGTCCGGCGTCGTGCGCGGCCTCGTGGATCTCCAGCCAGCGCGCCGAGTCGATCTTCCTGGGCGCGATCATGTCGCGCACCGCGTCGACCAGGATCTCGGCGCCCGCACCGGGGATCGAGTCGAGCCCGGCTCCACGCAACTGGCGCAGCACATCGTCGACCGGAAGCTTCGCGACTTTCGCGATCATCTCGATCTCCGACGCGCTGAACCCGTGCACGTGGATCGGATGATGCTCCTTGATGTAGCGCAGCAGACCGAGGTACCAGTCGAGCGGCAGGTACGGGTTGTGCCCGCCCTGCATCAGGATCTGGACGCCGCCCACCGCCTTCGCTGCATCGATCTTGCCGCCGATCTCCTCGTACGTGAGCACATACGCCTCGTCATCCTTCGGCCGGCGGTAGAACGCACAGAACCGGCAGTCCGTCACACACAGGTTCGTGTAGTTGATGTTGCGATCGACGATGTAGGAGACGACGCCCCCGGGATGCAACGCGCGGCGGATCGCATCCGCACGCGCACCAAGCTCGAGCAGCGGCGTGCGGTCGAGAACATCACGCCAGTGCGCGATCTCATGGGCGAACGCCCGGGTCTGCAGCGGCGGCGGCGTATACGCAGGCTGTGCCGGCCGCTGCCTGACACCGACAGCGCCTGCCGCCGTGGGCGGGCGCCGCCGTGGCGCCATCGTGCCGAGAACGGGCAGCGACCGTGCGTCGTTCGTCGTGCCGCCGCCGCCGGCGCCCGCGCCGCTCACCATTCCCTCACTTCCTCGTAGCGCACGTTGCGCTCGACCGGCCGCTTGCCGGCATCCTTGATGAGGGCAATGATCTCATCGAAGCCGAGACCCTCGGGTGTGGTGG
>Ga0302046_10000310_pt1 | contig 51556 bp, 29 predicted proteins | sample RVTome_11_FD_200261 | JGI IMG/M metagenome (GOLD analysis project Ga0302046, IMG submission 200261) | Soil microbial communities from uranium-contaminated site in the Upper Colorado River Basin, Wyoming, United States - RVT147D111 (version 2) ...
CCTGAGGCCGTCGAGACGCGGCCTCAGGGAATAGTCACTTAGTCAAGTCTGACCCCTCCCAGGCTCACCACCGATCCCACGACGAAGCAGGTGGCAAAGCCGATGAAGGCGTAGAGCAGTCCACTGACCGGCACCCGGCACAGGTGAAGGGTCACCACCGTGCCGAAAGAGACCAACGCCCCCCAGATCGCGCCCGTCCCGTTGGCACGACGGTTGAAGATGCCCAGCCCGAACAGCCCCCCCATGGCGCCGGCGGTCAGGCCGATCATGGTGTTGAACGTCTTGAACGCCGACTCGATCTGCGACTTGGCCATCACGCAGGCCACCCCGATGCCCACCACCCCCAACGCCACCACCACCCAACGCGCCACCACGAGCTTGCGGTGATCCGGGGCGTCGGGTTGAAGGAGCCGGGCATGGATGTCGGTCACGTAGGCCGTGGCAACGCTGTTCAGACTGCTCGAGACGGTGGACTGGGACGCGGCGAAAATCGCCGCCACCAGCAGGCCGGCCACGCCGGCCGGCAACTGTTGCAGGATGAAGAAGGGCAGGATCGCATCATTCCCCGCCACAGCCGGATCCAGCAGGTCCGGGTGTGCCTTGTAAAAGGCATACAACGCCACGCCCAGCGCGAAGAAGATCATGGAGCCGAACACGGACATCCACATCGTGGTCCAGAGCGAGCGCCGCGCCTGCGCTTCATCGCTCGTGGTCACGTAGCGCTGGACCACGTCCTGCCCGGAAGTGTAGGGCACCAGCACATTGAACGAGAAGGCGAGGAAGATCACCCACCAGGACTGGGTTCCGTCGCGCAGGTCCAGGGAGGACGTGAGATTCTGGAAGAGCTTGGCATCCTGGACCGAGGTGGACCATACCCCGGCCACGCCGCCCTCGACGCGGGCGAAGACAAGGACGAGACACAGCAAGGCGCCCCCGAGCAGGACGACCGCCTGGATGGCATCCGTCCAGACCACGGCCTCGATGCCGCCCATCACGGTGTAGAGCACGCACAGGGCGCCGATGATGAGGATGCAGGGAATGACGTCGATGGAGCCGACCTGGGCCAGGGCAAGCGCGGGCAGGTAGAGCACCAGGGCGATGCGCCCGATGTGGAAGAGCATGAAGGAAAGGCTGGCGAATAGCCGCGACGCCAGGTTGAACCGGTCCTCCAGGTATTCGTAGGCGCTGGTGATGTCGAGCCTTCGAAAATGCGGCAGGTAAAACCAGACCACCGCCGGCACGACGAGGAGGATGGGGAGTTGCCCGAGATACCATGAGACGTCCGTGGCATAGGCCCGGGCCGGGATACCCATGAAGGTCAGCGCGCTCAGCATCGTGGCGAAGATGCTCAGACCCGCCACCCACCAGGGGATGCGTTGTCCGCCGCGGAAATAGTCGTTGGTGCTCCTGCCCCTCCGGGAAAACCAGAACCCGATCAGCACCATGGCGCCGAGATAGACGGCGACCACGCACCAGTTGAGCGCGCCGAAGGGGCGCCGGACCGCCAATCCCTCCACGGCCAGCAGCGGCGACCACCCGGATGGGAGTCCCCAGGCGAGAGAGGCCAAGCCCGGGCTGCTGGTCAGGGAGAACATGGCGCGGGATGTTGCCGGATTCCGCCGCCAGGGGCAACCGCTCGTTGGGCGCAGGGCCGTTGACAAAGTCCGCGGGTCAAAGCGTTGTCACCCCTCGACATGCCGGCTTCATCCTGCTCTTACCCTTCACCTGAAAACAACGACCAACATGTTGCTGTGTTACCGGGCCCCTCACCCTGACCCTCTCCCGAGGGGAGAGGGAACAGCGAGCCGGGATCGGTGAGAGGGATGAGCGCAGGGGACTTTCTCCGCGGAGAGGACGGGTCTCCCTCTCCCGCCGGGAGAGGGTTGGGGTGAGGGGCCTTTGATAGGGTGAGATCTATTGTCCTCTCCTCGCCCATGGTTCACCTTGTGATCCAACCCGCTGCGCAGCCTTCATTCCCCAGCAGCGTCTGGGGAACGACGTATTCTTACTCCTACTCTGCGGAGGCGAGTAAGAGTAAGCATAAGAGCAGGAGCAAGAACCTGTGCTACAGGAGCCCGTGCCGACGTTGTCAACAGCCCGCTCGTTGGGCGGACACACCCGTCCTATCCGCTTGACAGCCTGCGTGTGACCTGACGCCATGAAGCACGCATGCAACTGGACCTGCACGACATTCATCTTCCCCTGCGTCACCCCTTCACCATTGCGCTCGGCACCACCACAGTGCAGCACAACCTGCTCGTGTCGCTGACGCAGGACGGCGTGACCGGGCATGGCGAAGGCGCCTCCTCCCACGCCTACGAGGCCTTCACGGCGGCCTCCATGCGGGCCGACCTGGAACAGGCGCGCCCCCACATCGAGGCCGCCACCCTTGCGGAACCCGAAGCCCTTTGGGACCGGATGAAGCCCATCCTCGGCCACAACCGATTCGCCCTCTGCGCGCTCGACGAGGCCGCCCATGATCTCTGGGGCAAACTGCGCGGCGCGCCCGTGTGGAAGCTGTGGGGACTGGACCTGGCGCGCGTGCCCCTCAGCGACTACACCATCGGCATCGATCGCATCGACGTCATGATCGCCAAGATGAAGGAGTTCGAAGGCTGGCCCATCTACAAGATCAAGCTCGGCACCGACCATGATCTGGAGATCGTCCGGGCGCTGCGCCAACACACCAACGCCGTTTTCCGCATCGATGCCAACACCGCCTGGACCGCCGAACAAACCATCGAATTCGCCCCCACACTCAAGGAACTGGGCGTCGAGTTCCTCGAACAACCCCTCAAGCGCGACGACTGGGAGGGCATGAAACGCGTCCGCCAATCCTGCGCGCTCCCCGTGATCGCGGATGAAAGCTGCCTGGTCGAGGAGGACGTGGACCGCTGCGCCGGCGTCTTCAACGGGATCAACATCAAGCTGACCAAGGCCGGCGGACTCACCCCGGCGCGGCGCATGATCGCCCGGGCGCGTGAACTCGGCCTTTCCGTCATGGTCGGTTGCATGACCGAAAGCTCGGTCGGCATCAGTGCCATCGCCCAATTGCTGCCTTTGCTGGACTATGTGGACATGGACGGCGCCGTGCTCATCGCCGAGGAGGGCGACGTGGCGACGGGCGTCCGCCTCGACAAGGGGCGCCCGATCTTTCCCGACGAACCCGGCAACGGCGTGCGCCTGCGGCCGGCGGCGGGAGGGGGTCAGACTTGACTATGTGACTATGAACCGGGTTGGCGCACAGACAGGGTTCCCCGCTCGACCGGGTCATAGTCACATAGTCAAGTCTGACCCCCTCCACGGTTGGCGGATCGCACTGGCCGCGATTCTGGCCACGGTCACGGTCACATCCCAGGAATCGCCCGGGCCCATCGCGGAGAGGCTCTCGGTTCCCGCCTATGCGGACCTCGGCCGGGACCAGCATCTCACCCCTCTCTTCCCGCCTGACACCACCCCTTCGCTGGAAGCCTGGCAACGCTTGCGTCCCGCGTTGTTGTCGCGCTGGAAGCGGCTTCTGGGACATCCCTCGTTTGACCGTTACGACACGACGCCGGTAGTGGTCGAGCGGTTTGACCTGCCGGAGTTCCACGCCACGCTGATGCGTCAGCCGACCGGACCGGACACGCGCCAACGTGTCCTCATCATGGAACCTCTCGAGGGTTCCCGCTCGCCTCGTCCGGGAGCGGTGGTGCCCTTCTATCATCCCGACGCGATGGCGGGTTGGGACCTTGCCCGGCGCGAGCGGATCACCGAGAAGACCAACACGCAGTTCGGTCTCCACCTGGTGCGCCAGGGCTATGTGGTGGTCTGCCCCGAGGCGTTTCCCTACAACTACGTGCCGGAACCGGCAGACAACCGGGGCCTCAACTGGTGGGCGGTGGCCGCCGCGCAACTGCACCGCGACCATCCGGGCTGGACCGGGATGGGCAAGCTGGTCCACGACACCAGCCGCGCGGTGGACCTTCTCCTGGCCCAGCCCAACATCGACACCAACCGGATCGTGGCCATCGGCCATTCGCTCGGCGGCAAGATGGCCTTTTACGCGGGCTGCCTGGACGAGCGCATCCGGGCCACCATTGCGAGCGACTTCGGCATCGGCTGGGATTTCACCAACTGGAAGGATGCCTGGTACCTGGGGCCGCAGGTGATGGCGGAGGACTTTCCCCTCGCCCATCACCAACTGCTGGCCCTGCATGCGCCCCGTCCGTTCCTGCTGGTGGCCGGACAGTATGACAAGCCGGAAAGCTGGCATTACCTGAATGCGGCGCGTCCCGCATACGCGCTTCAGGGCAGGGAAGCCGCGCTGGGCATGTTCGATCACGCCGCCGGACACCAGCCCACCGCGGAAGCGATGCGTCTGGCGTATGCCTGGCTGGCAGAGCACTTCGGCATGGGGGCCGGTTTGTGAGGGGAGCTGGCCGGGCAGCGGGCTGGTCAAAACACCGGATTGTTAACTGGGCATTGTTAATTGTTGACCGGTTCCTAAAGGACCTGCTCACGGCCCATGAAGCGAGTCTAAAGCCTGTAGCCGCGAACTTTGGTTCGCGTTCTGCACACACGCCTCCGTGAATGCGCGATCCCTGCGACGGCGTGATCGCGGCTACATGGAAGGGGCCATACTCCAGTTCATGGGGTGCTCCCCACTCCGAACGCGTTTGGAGGTGCCCTTGGCCCATGAACTGCCCCCACAGGGCTCCACAAACAGAAGCGACAGGTGTCACTTCTGTTTGTGGCAGCCGGGAGTTGGCTTGACCCGGGGGCGGGGCTGCCCTACAGAATCATCCTGTCGCCTCCCTTGTCCGCGTTGCCCTGGCGGGCGGGCTGTACCCCAATCCAACCATGAAGACATTGCGTTTCCTTCCCGGTGGTTCCCTGGCCCTCCTCTTTCTCCTGCACCTCGGGAGCGCAGGCGAGGGTCGCGGGGCCACCACCCTGTGGAACTTTGACACCGTCCAGAACCCCCTGGCCGCCTCGAGCGGTCCGGCCGTGATGACCTATTATGACCCGGGCACGACAGGCTGGGGGCCGGCGGGGACCATGTTTGGCAAGGCCAGCGACCTCGGCCTGCCTCCCCTGCCGGGAGGCGACGCGGATGTGATGGGCTTCCCGGCCACCACTTCGGGACAAGGCTTCCAGGTCACCCACAATGCCGCGCCCAACGGCGTGCATGCCGATCAGGGTCTGGTCTGCAATTACACCCTCGTCATCGACCTGCTCTGGCCCGCCTCGAGCGACGGGGTGTATCGGAGCCTTTACCAGACAAGCACCGCCAACGCCAACGACGGGGAGCTGTTCGCCCTCAACCAGCCCTCGGGCGGCATCGGAATCGTCGGCAATTACCACGGATCCCTCGCGCCCGACACCTGGCATCGCATCGTCGTCACCGTGCGCGCCGCGAACGGCGAGGGCCAGATGCACAAATACATCGACGGCACCTTCGTCGGCGCCCAGGGCACCACGGGCTCCGCCATCGACATTCGCTGGACCCTGGACCCGACATTCCTGTTCTTCGCGGACAACGACGGCGAGACGGCGCCCGGCTACGTCAGCAGCATCACCTTCATCGACCGCCAGTTGACCATGGCGGAGGCCAAGGCGCTGGGCGGCCCGCACGCCGGCGGGACCGATACGCCGGGCGCGGCGCCGGCGGAGGAGCCGTATTTCATCCGCAGCGCGGGCCTGATCGGGCATCGGGGCCATTCCTGTTGCGCTCCCGAGAACACGTTGAGCGCCATCAACGACGCCTTTGACCGCGGGGCGGTGGCCTGCGAGGTGGACATCCGGCTTTCCGCGGACGGGGTGGCCGTGCTCATGCACGACGCCAGCGTGGACCGCACCACTGATGGAACCGGCGCGGTTTCGGGATACACGGTGGCTCAGTTGAAGGCGCTGGATGCGGGGTCCTGGTTTGATCCGGCCTTTGCCGGGGAACAGGTGCCCACGCTGGCCGAGGCCCTGCAGGCGGCGGCCGGGCGCGGGCGTCTGCTGCTCGATGTGAAGATCACGGGCATGGGTGCCGCGATCAACCAAGCCCTGATCGACGCCGGAGGCGATGCCACCGCCATCTGGCCCTGGCCGGGCGACAGCGGAAGTTACGCGCCGGATTTCCAGGCCAACATCCCGGGGCTGCAGAGCGTGGCGGGCAGCGTGCCGGCGAGCCTGGAACCCGCTTCGTTCAATGCGCTCAAGTCGCTGGGCGTGGTGGGATTCGATCTCGGCCAGGGCGCGGTCACGCGCCCCTTCATCGAGGCGGCGCATGCCAACAGCATGTTCGTCTCCGCCTACACCATCCTCGACCCCATCCAGGCGGAGAACCTGATCGACCTCGGCATCGACATGTTCGAAACGGACGTGGTGGATTACCTGCAGGGCCGGATGCCGCCCTACGACATCGACTATTATGATCCGGCGGACATTCCCTACGGCACGCCGCTGGGACCCGAGCAGCTCGATGCCACCGCCAGCGTGGCGGGCACGTTCACCTATGATCCGCCCGAGGGAACGGTGCTGCCCCCGGGTTCCCACGATCTGGTGGCCACCTTTACACCGGAGGAGATCACCTTCCCGGTGCGCTCCCACACCGTGCAGATCCGTGTGCTGCCGCCCGCGCCCCAAACGTTTTCAGAGTGGTCCGCCGAATTCATGATCAGTCCCGTGCCCGACGTCGATCTCGAGGGGGATGAGGTGTTCAACATCTTCGAATACGTGCATGTGGGCGATCCGCTCACGCCCGACGCCGATCTGCTCCTGCCCCGGGTGGACATCCGGCCCGGCAACGGCGATCCGTTTGCGGCGCTGCACTTGCGGTTCTCCCGAACGTTGGCCGGTGTGCGGGTGGAGGTGGAACGTTCCCTCACGCTGGAGACATGGGTCTCGATCTACGATTTCACGGCGGACACGGATCTTGCCTCACCGTTGCTGCTGGAGGTGCGGGATCTGGGCACGCACTACGACCTCGTGCTGCGCGATCCCAATACGGTGGCCGAGAACGGCAACCGAGCCTTTTACCGGGTCACGGTCGAGCCACTCGGCATTGACGACCTGCTCAACCAGAACCTGATCGTCAACAGCGGCGCCGAGCAGGATGCCCCTGGGGTGGCGGCCGGCCAGGACATCGTGGTCACCGGCTGGACCGACACGAGCGGGCGGATCACCGCGCAGCAATACAACGGCTACGCGGTGGACAACGTGGAGACGGGCGGCATGCCGCCGGTGCAGGCGTTTGGTTCGCTCTACTTTTACGGCGGCGAAGGCTGGGGCAGCGGGGCCGGCACCGCGACGCTCTCCCAATCCATCGATGTTGCCGCCCTGGCCATGCAGATCGACGCGGGCACCATCCGCTACACGGCCAGCGGCTTCTTCGGGGGATGGTCCACGCAGAACGACACCGCCAGCCTGACCCTCCGCTTCCTGGATGGGGTGGGCGGTCAGGTGGCGCAAAGCACGCTGGGCGCGCCCAGTGCGGCGGCCCGGGGCAACCAATCGGGCTATGTCTTCTCCCGATCCAGCGCCAATGTCCCGACCGGCACGCGCCGGATCGAGGTGGTGGTCAATTTCATCAAGGAAGCGGGCGGCACCTACAACGACGGCGCCGCGGAGAACCTCATCCTGATCCTCTCGCTGTAGGGGCAAGGGAGAAGGAAGAATGCAAAATGGTGAAGGGGGTGGCGGAGGGGGGCGTTCGTGGCCTCTCCATGAACCTTCGCTGATGGGACTGATCGGTCGGATCCGTCGGATCGGTCCGATGGCTCAACCAGGTTCATGGTCCATGGGCCCGCGCGCCCCCGATGGAGGCGACTACTCCTTCAATCGCGCGAAGTGGAACTCATGCCGCACGGGGATCTCCTTGCCCTTCACCTCGAGCACGGGATAGACCAGGAAGTTGAAGGGACCCGACACCGGACCATTCTCCACCACCAGGTCCCGGCCCCGGGACAATTCGAATCGATTGGCCGGGTTGCGGCCGAAATAGTAGTCGGTCAGCTCGGGATGCTTGTCCGCCTCACTGATGTCCACCGGGATCCACTTTCCTTCGGCGTAGAACTCGGCCCAGCAATGATACCCGGCAAGGGTCCCCTCGTCGGCGTCGGCGGGAATGGTGAACCCGATGGCAAATCGTGCGGGAATGCCGAGGCTGCGGGCCAGGCCGATGAAGTAGGCGTGGAAGTCGGTGCAGTTGCCCGTCCGCGCGTCGCAGGCGTGGAGGGCATCACCGCGTCCCCAGCCCTGGCCGCTCTTGTCGTAATTCATGCGATCGAGGGTGTGGTTGTAGAGGGCGCGGCCCCGCGCCAGGTCTCCGGAAGTGCCCCGGGTGGCCTCAGCCGCCATCCGGTCGAGGGTGGGATGGCGCGGCACCAGTCGTTCCGGTTGGAGATAGGATTGGGGATCGGCATCATCCGCATAGGGGGCCTTTTCGCGGCGCGTCACGCGGTAGCGGACCTCGATCTCCTTGCCCGCGTCGGCGGGGCCCACGTCCACGGTGATGATCCGGTTCTTGTAGCGGGCATCCTGGACCACCTTCCACGGGGCGGGGGTGGTCACGCCGAGCACATCCACGTCCTGATAGGTGTCGGCGGTCGCCAACGGCAGCCAGAGGGTTCCTTCGTTATGCACGGCCGGAACCACGAGACGGTAGGCGAACTCGAATTGATCCTTCCCCTTGACGACGAAGTCCTCCGCGTGCGCGGACGGGGCGAGCCCCAGAGCGAAGGCCAGCGCAAGCACCACCCAGGGACGGCGGATGGAGTGTGGGTGGGTGAGTTGCATTACCATTCAATTGGTGCGTCGCGGCGGGCCGGTGCGTTGGATGACCTGCTCGGGTGTCAGGTGCTTGTCGCCGGCATCGGAAAAGCGAACCTTCGGCCGGGCCTTTTCCCATTCCTCGGCCGACACCTCCCGGGTTTCATGCAGGAAGACGTAGGTCCCCTTTTTGTTGCCGATGACGATCTCGGGCAGGCCGTCTGCATTGACGTCCGCCACGCCGATCTGGCGTCCGATCCCCGAATCGTTGTCGATCAGGTGCGGGACCCAGTCCACCGCCCCGTCCTTGCCACGGACCAGTTCAAACCAGTAAAGGACAGCCGCGGCGCCCGGATCCGGATCGCCGGTGGGGCCGTGGGCCCAGAAGCATTTGCCGGTGATGATGTCCTTGAGTCCGTCCTTGTTCATGTCCACCAGTTCCACCGCGTGGAGCTGGGAGAAGGCGACGCCATAGCGGTTCTCGGACTCCTCCTTGTTCATGAACACATGGTCCTTGAAGGCGGGGTGGCCGTCGGCACCCGGTTGGGGAAGCTGTTCATACCAGCCGAGGCCGTAGCCATGCGCGGCGATGCTGCTGATCACATCGTTCTTCCCGTCGCCATTGACGTCGTAGGCGAACATCTGGGCGCCGCCGCCCGGGCTGAACATGAACGGATGCATCGCCCACACCGAGTCTCCGGACTGGCCGGGCTGTTCCCACCAGCCGCCCTTGAAGAGGATGTCCATCCGGCCATCGTTGTTGATGTCGCCCAGACCGAGGCCGTGGGTGAACCGCTGCCAGTCGCCCGCGCCCGAGATGGCGCGGAAGGTCCAGAGCTCGGTGGGGCGGCTCCAGTCCGGCGCGGCGTAGCCGAAGTTGCCGCCGTTGTTGCAGAGGATCTCCGGTTTGCCGTCCCCGGTGAGGTCGGCGAAGGTGGGCGATTCGTTGTCCACCTTGTCCAGCACGGTGAAGCGTTGCCAATGCTGCTCCTTGCCCTTGGGATTGATGTAGAGATAGGCGGGCGTGCCCGGCAATCCGTAGGTCAACACGTCGGCCCAACCATCGCCGTTGAGGTCCTCGGCGAAGGCGAAGAAGTTGTCGGTCGAATAGGCGTTCTTCTTCCCGAAGACCCCCTCATAGCCGGGCAACGTTTTCTCGGTGCCATCGGACTCATTCACCTTGAACGTGGTGGTGGGCGGATAGATCTCGTGACGCTTGGCGAAGTCCGGTCCTTCCCACCAGTAGGGGCCGCAGATGGCGTCCGGGACGCCGTCATGGTTGAGGTCGCCAAAGGTGGCGCCCTCGCTCCAGTAATATGGTTCGAGGTGGAGTTTCTTGAAGGTGTGCAGGACGGGCGTGGCCGCCTGGGCCGTGATGGATCCGGCGGCCAGAAGGCCGAGGAGGCAGGGGAAGCGGTACATGCCAGCTTCATCTCAAAGTTGGCAGGGGCCGTCAATGCGGTTGTTGTGAAAGCTGGGCGACGGGGTCACGAACCCGGAAGGAACGGGGACCACGAAACACACGAAACACACGAAAGAAAGGTTCACGAAGGGGTCCACCGCCTCACGGCGGTGGCTACGCAGCGGGGGTTCGTGCTCGTGATCGCCTTCTCAAGACCTGTCGTTCCAGGCGCATTTGGGTTTGCCGCCCATCAGCACAATCCTTCTCTCGATGAACCGGAAAGCCTCGCGCGGAGGCGCGGAGGTCGCTGAGTCTAAACCAAGAATGGTGGGATCAACCGTATTTCCCAAGAACTCTCCGCGTCCTCAGCGCCCCTGCGCGAGGCAAAAAGGACGGGAGCTCGGTTCATGGCTCAAGCTGCGTGCGCCAGGCTTGGGCGCATCCCACTTCTGTCGATGAACCGGGACAGTGGACGTACTTTTCAAAGGCCCCTCACCCTGGCCCTCTCCCGCCTGCGCGGCCGAAGCCGCTACGGCGTGGCGAAGGCCCGCGGGGAGAGGGAGACCCGTCCTCTCCGCGGAGAAAGGCCCCTGCACGCATCCCTCTCACCCATCCCGGCTCGCTGTTCCCTCTTCCCTCGGGAGAGGGTCAGGGTGAGGGGCTTTTGCATGGCACGGTTGAAGGTCCAAATGCGCGCCCAGGGCTGAAACTCATCGACAGTGGTCTGCATGTTGATTAGGGTTGGGCATCCTCGGGACTTCATTCTGATGACACGTCTCCCGTCATGGATCGGATGTCTGCTTTTCTGCGGGTCGCTGGCCGAGTCCAGCTCTGCGGCCACGCTGCTGGTGTGGAAAGACAGTCCCAATCCCGCAGTTCCCTACAGCGACTGGGGCTCGGCCGCGCGAACCATCCAGGAAGCGATTGATGCCTCGACGGACGGCGACACGGTGCTGGTCACCAACGGGGTCTATGACACGGGCGGGCGGCGTCATTCCCTGACCTCCTCCAACTTCACCGCCCTGAACCGGGTCACGATCGATCGCGCGGTGACGTTGCTCAGTGTCAACGGCCCGGAGGTGACCCTCATCCAGGGTGCGCCGTCGCCGGGGGGCGGGCCGGGTCCGGGCGCCTACCGATGCGCGTATGTGCTGGAGGGAGCCACGGTTAGCGGATTCACGCTGACCGGAGGCTACACGGGGTTGAACAGCCACGGCTTCGCCGAGCCGTATGGAGGCGGGGCCATGGGCACCGGGACCCTGACCAACTGCATCCTTTCCCATAATGAGGCCGAATTGTCCGGAGGCGGTGCCTACGGTGTCACCCTGGATCACTGCCAATTGCGGAGCAACTCGTCCACGTATGGGGGAGGCGTGGCGCACGGGACGGCGGGGGATTGCCTGTTCGCCATGAATTCCGCCACCTACCTGGGTGGGGGGGCCTACGGAGGCTATCTCATCGACTGCATGCTGACCGGGAATGTGTCCATGGAAAGCGGAGGCGGCGCATCGGACGCCTCGCTGGTGCGTTGCCAGATATATGACAACACGGCCGGTCAGGGAGGCGGCGCCATCGGTTGCCTCCTCTACAGTTCCGTGCTCGTGGGCAACACCGCCTACTTTCACGGTGGTGCCGCATACGACAGTTCACTCTGGAACTGCACGGCGACGGGCAACGAGGCCGGCGTCAGCGGGGGCGGCGTTTACAACGGGCGGATCGACAGTTCCATTGTCTATTTCAACCGCAGCCAGTCCGGTCCGAATTATGCCTCCGCTGGGGAACAGGAGATCACCTATTCGTGCACGGTTCCGTTGGCGCCCGGAGAGGGAAACATTGACGACGATCCGCAGCTCGCTTCGGCGACGCACCTGTCCTCGACCAGCCCCTGCCTCGGCGCGGGCGATGAGGGGGCACCGGGTTTTGAAACGGACATCGATGGCGAACCATGGTTGACCCCGCGCGCCATCGGGGCCGACCAGCTTGTGCAGGGCCAGGCGGAAGGGCTGTTGCCCTTGGCGATCCGCACGCCGCTGGACCAGGCATCCGCAGGTTTCCCTCTCCGGCTGACAGCCCTCGATCCGGGTCCCATCACAGGCAGCGTCTGGGATTTCGGCGATGGCGTCACCCTGAGCAACACCCCTTTTGTCACGCACGCATGGAGCGCGCCCGGCGCCTACGAGGTTGTGCTCCGCGGGTTCAACGACACCTTCCCCGCCGGCGTTTCGGTCACCTCCGTCGTCGAGGTGGTCGGGCAACCGGTGGCCTACGTCGATCCGGCGAGTGCCACTCCCCTGCCCCCCTACGACACCTGGGCCACCGCCGCGACGGGGATCCAGGAAGCCATCGACATCAGCCGCGTGGCGGGACGCCTGGTGCTCGTCACCAACGGGGTCTATGCCACGGGCGGGACGCCGTTCTCTCTTGGCTTCCTGACGGGGAGCCTGACCAACCGCATCGCCCTGCGGGACGCCGTGGAAGTCCGCAGTGTCAACGGCGCGGACGTGACCGTCATCCAGGGTGCGCCCGGAACCGGGTCCGGCGGCCTCGGCACGGGCGCGGTGCGTTGTGCGTGGATCGGCGCGGACTCGGTCCTGGACGGGTTCACGTTGACCAACGGCCGCACGTTCACCTCGTTGGCCCCCTACTTTTTTGGCACCCACGTGGATGAGCAGGGAGGCGGCGCTTTGGCAGAGGTGGGCGGCCGCTTGAAACGCTGTGTCCTGGTCGGAAACCGGGCTGACGGCGGGGGTGGCATGCACGGTGGCGAGGTGGAGGACTGTGACATCACCCAGAATCGAGCCAAACTGGGCAGCGGTGTGTTTGGCAGCACTGTGAGGAATAGCCGGCTGACGGCGAACGAGGCAGACAACGCGGGGGGGGGCGCCTTCATGGCAACCTTGAGGGAGAGCGAACTGCGGGACAACACCGCCTATTTGGGGGGCGGAGCTTATCAGAGTGAGTTGCACGGTTGCCTGCTAACGGGCAACGAGGCCGAGATTGGCGGGGGGGCGTATGACAGCCACCTTTTGCGTTGCACCGTGGAGGGCAACCGGGCCGAGCAAAGTGGAGGCGGGCTCAACAATGGGGAGGCGCGCAACTGCGTGTTCAGGAACAACGTATCCCACAATGTAGGAGGCGGCTCGTCGTACACCGTCTCGATTGGCTGCGTGTACACCGGCAACCGGGCGGTCAACCGCGGAGGCGGCGTCCAAGGCGGGTTCATCGTCCACTGCACGATCACCGGCAACACGGCGGACGTCGGCGGCGGCGTGTCCACCAGCCAGATGGCCAATTCCATCTGCTACTTCAACACGGCGTTGTTCGAGGTGAACTACACCGCGTTCACCTCGATCTCGAACTCCTGCATCACACCGTTGCTTCCCGGTTCGGGGAACATGGACGCGGACCCGAGGCTTTCAAGTGCGTCGCACCTCTCGACCGCATCGCCCTGCCTCGGTGCCGGGCATCCGGCGTTCTCGGTCGGCGTGGACATCGACGGCCAGGCATGGCTTCAACCGCCGGCGATAGGGGCGGACCAGGTGGTGTCCGGGAGCACGCTGGGCCCGGTGGCACCGGTCATCGACCTGCCGTTCACGCAGGTTGCGAGCGGCTATGCCTTGACGCTCACGGGGGATGCGGAAGGTGCGCCCGCCTCGTCGGCCTGGGATTTCGGGGACGGCACCTTGCTTCTCAATGCCCCCTACGCCAGCCACACCTGGAGCGAACCGGGGACCTACATCGTGAGGTATATCGTGGCCAACGACAGTTTTCCCGGCGGCATCAGTGCCACGGCGCTGGTGGAGGTCGTGGAACAGCCGGTCACCTATGTCAACCAGGCCAACGCCACGCCCCGGTTTCCGTTCAGCACCTGGGCGACGGCGGCGACCAACATCCAGGAGGCGATCGGGGCCGTTCAGGTGGTGGGCCGGCTGGTGCTCGTGACCAACGGAGTGTATGCCACGGGCGGCGTCTCCCTGGACGGCAACCTCACCAACCGGATCGCCCTGACCAACGCCATGGTCGTGCGGAGTGTCAATGGACCCGAGGCGACGCAGATCGTGGGCCGGCCCGGTCCGAATGATGAACTGGGCCTTGGCGCGATTAGATGCGCCTACGTGGGACCCGGGGCCATCCTCAGCGGGTTCACTCTGACCAACGGCCACACGTTGAGTGTCGGATTCCAGCTCAGCAGCAGCCTGGGCGGCGGCGCCCTCCAGGCCCAGGGCGCCCTGCTGACCAACAGCATCCTCGCGGGCAACATGGCCGTGCGCGGCGGCGGGGTTGGGGGCGGAACGGTTCGCGATGGCCTGATCCGGGAAAACCTCGCCGTGTCGCGCGGCGGGGGCGCCACCGACACCGTCCTCATGGACTGCGAGCTGCGCGGAAACGGCTCGGACGAGGGCGGCGGCGCCCAAGGGAGCGTGGCCCACCGTTGCCTCTTCATCGGGAACGTGTCGCAGGACGACGGCGGAGCCACCAGGGAATGCGTCGTTTACGACTCCACGTTCGAAGGCAACTCCGCGGAGGATGATGGCGGGGCAGTATTCGAGAGCGAGCTCCATCGTTGTCTCCTCAAAGGGAACGTCGCGGGCGGCGACGGCGGCGGGGCGGAGAACAGCGTGCTCTACGCCTGCCGCCTCGAAGGCAACACGGCGCTGGAGGATGGGGGTGGCGCCGATGACAGTGATCTCTTCTCCTGCGTCCTGACCGGCAACACAGCCATCGACGACGGCGGTGCCGTCGATGAATGCGACCTCTATCACTGCACGCTGACCGGCAACACCGCCTGGAACCGCGGCGGCGGCACGCACGACTCGGACCTTTTCAACTGCATCGTCTATTTCAACAAGGCCCGGCTGGGCCCCAACCACCAGGGATCGGACCTGGACCATTCCTGCACCACACCTCTGCCCCCGGGTGACGGCAACATCGACGACGACCCCCGTCTGGCGTCGGACTCGCACCTCTCGGCCGTGTCGCCCTGCCTGGGCGCGGGCGCGCCTGTGGCGGGCATTATGTCCGACATCGACGGGGAAACCTGGTTGTCACCACCTTCCATGGGGGCGGATGAAGTGGTTGCGGCGCACGCCACGGGCGACCTGCATGTGGCGATCCGTGCCGAACAGCTCCGGGTCACGACAGGATTCGAGGTCTCCTTCCAGGCGGTCGTCTCCGGCCGTGCCACGTTCAGCATGTGGGAGGACGCCGGGGGATACTTTTCCCTGAACAGCCCCTATGCGTCGCGGTCCTGGGACACGCCGGGCAACTACGCCGTGCTGTTGCGCGCCTTCAACCAGTCGCATCCCACCGGCGTGGTGGCCTCGGTGGTGGTCGAGGTGGTCGCCGTGGAGGCGGCGGTGCATTACGTGAACCAGGCCAATCCCAATCCCGCCTTTCCTTATGACACGTGGCTCACGGCGGCCACGAACATCCAGGATGCCATTGATGCCAGCAACGTCGCGGGCCGCACGGTCTGGGTCGCCAATGGTGTCTATGCCACCGGCGGCCGCGCCGTGGAGGGCACCCAGACCAACCGCGTGGCCCTGACAAACCCCGTCCATGTCCGCAGCGTGAGCGGACCGGAGGCCACGGTCATCGCGGGCAGAGGTCCGGTGGGTTCCAATGCCGTGCGCGGCGCCTACCTCGCCGACCTCGCGGTGCTGAGCGGATTCACGCTCACCAACGGACACTCCTGGGATGGCGGTGATGTGCGACGGCAGCAGAAGGGCGGCGGCGCCTGGGGCGGGTACGATGCCATTCTCACCAACTGCATCATTCACGCCAACACCGCCACGGAATCTGGGGGCGGCGTTTACGGCACGACGGTGCAGCGCTCGCTGATCTCCACCAATCTGGCCGGGGAGGACGGGGGAGGCGCCGACGACAGCCTGCTCATCGACTGCCGCATCCTGGGCAACCAAGCCTACAACGACGGCGGCGGCGTCAATCATTCCACCCTGATCAACACCCTCCTGATCGGCAACCGCGCCGGGGACGACGGGGGTGCGGGGGACGAATCGACCTTTTTCAACTGCACGCTGGTCGGCAACCTGGCCGGCAACCGTGGAGGCGGACTGCATGACGCCAACGCCTTCAACTCGATCGTCCTGTTCAACGCGGCCGGGGAGGCCGGGAGCAACCACGATGGTTCGGACCTTGAGTATTGCTGCACCAACCCCGCCCTGGCGTCCGACCACAACTTCAATGCCGACCCGGGCTTTGCGGGCCCCACAGATTACCGTCTCACCTACGGCTCCCCCTGCATCGATGCCGGCACCGATCTCAGTGGACAATTCACCACCGACCTGCTCGGCCTGCCGCGCCCGCTGGACGGGGACGGCGATGGCGTGCCGGCATTTGATGTGGGCGCCTACGAGTTCGACCTGCGCACGATCGTGCCGCCCGAGTGGTTCGCGCAATACGGGCTGGACGCTGGCGATCCGCACGTTCTCAGCCTCAACCCGGACTTGGACGTGCACACCAGCTTCCAGGAGTGGGTGGCCGACACCAATCCGACCAATGGCCTCTCCTTCCTCCGTATCGAATCTCTCGCAGCCGGACCGCCGGCATCCATCTCTTTTGTGAGTTCCTCCAACCGGGTTTACACCCTCTTGCGGAACACGAACCGCACCGGCTCGGCTTGGGTCGATGTGCCGGAATCCACGAGGGTGCCGGGCAGTGGGGCGGTGGATGCCCTGACGGATCCCGCGGCGCATCCCAGTTCGATGTATCAGTTGCGGGTCGATCTGCCCTGACGTCGCGTGGGCGACGAGAGCACACCACATCGCACTCTTCACAGGCCCCTCACCCTGGCCCCTCTCCCCGCCTGCGCCGCCGAAGCCGCTACGGCGCGGCGAAGGCCCGGGGGGAGAGGGAACAGCGAGCCACCCCAGGCCGCTTTCCCGGTCAAATAATCTGGATTCATTCGGGCAACCCGGTCTTAATGGGCGCGTCCATCGTTTCCCATCGGCCGCGATCCAAACCAGAACTCCATCATCATGAATCTCACCGGCACCTCTTTCGCGCTCAGCATCACGCTGCTCACCTTCCCCATCGGGAGCGACACGCTCCAGGCCGCGCCGGCGCCGGCCAAACCCTTTCGGCAGACCAGCTTCGCCGAGGTCACCGCCCAGCTCGATTCCGGCGGCAGCGTTTTTCTCTACCTCTCCCTGGATCAATGGCTGACGGGCCTTTCCGGCAAGGTGGACCAGTTCCGCGAGTTCGTTCAAAACCTGCCCGAAGGCCTTGATGAGGAGGACAAGCAGAACGCCCTGCGCGCGTTCGACACAGCCAAGAAGGTGGTCCAAGAGAGCGGCGTGGAATCGTTCTCTGGCGTCGGCGTCAGCGGCATCCAGATCGGACCGGAACTTCATCGCACCCGCTTCATCCTGCACCATCCCCGCGACGAATCGGGCTTCCTGATGGAACTCTTTGGCAAGGCCCCGCACGAGCAGGCCGGATTGAAGATGCTGCCGACAACGGCCGCCCTGGCCGGGTTTGGGGACTTTGACGCGGAACGGCTCTGGCGCCTGGTCGAGTCCACCATGAAGTCCTCCGGCGTCGAGCCGTTGCAAGAGGCGGCCGGTGCCTGGCCGGAGACCTTCGAGGCCCAGTCCGGCTTGAAGTGGAACGACGTCATGGCCTCGCTGGGCGGGGAGCTGGGTTTCCTGCTCGACCTTGACGAGGAGAAGACCTTCATCGTCCCGGTGGAGGACCATAAGGTGGAGATCCCGCTTCCCTCCGCGCTGTTCGCGATCAAGGTCAACAACAGCCTGCTCTACGACCACGCCGCCGGCATGATGTCCGAAAACCCGGATGCGGTCGTGAGCGAGGAAGGCGGCCTGAAGATGGTCGCCGTTCCGTTGCCCCTCCCCTTGCCCATGCCGGTCAAGCTCGCCCTGGCCAGCAACGGCGACTATCTCTTCATCGCCTCCTCGCCGGATCTTGTCCGCAAGGTGCAGGCCGTGTTACGTGGCGAGACACCGGGTCTGACCGGGACGGAAAAGTTCCAGGCGCTGGCGCAACACCTGGATCTCAAGGGCAACTCCTTCAGCTACCTGGACAAGCGGTTCACCCAGGCGTTCCTGGACATCCAGCAGCAGTTCATCACCGCGGGTGACATTCCCGAGGAGCAGATGAAAACCCTCCAGTCGTTGTTCGGCGGCAACCGGGCCGACTTCGCCCTCAGCTCAGGCGCCCACACGCCCATCGGCTGGCAGAGCACCTCGGTCGGGAGCCAGGACTCCGCGCAGATGCTGATCGCGGCCCCCATGGTGGCCGTGGTCGCCATTGGCGCCGGCCTGACGCTGCCCGCCATCGCCCAGGCCAAGGTCAAAGCCCAGGAAGCCGCGGACATGAACCAAGTGAAGCAGCTCGCCTTGGCGGCACACTTTTACGCGGACAAGAATGGCACCCTGCCCCCGGCCGCGACGTGGGGTGATGAGCTCGATGATTTCCTCGATGACAAGACCGTCTTCAAGGCGCGACACTCCGACAACGACGCGGCGGTGAGCTTTGCGTTCAACACGGCGCTCGGCGGCAAGGCCTTCAAGGACCTCGCCGCCTCCAGCGACACCGTGCTCATTTTTGAAGCCGAAGGCGCGTGGAACCTGCATGGCGGACGCGACACGCTGGCCTCCGCGCCCCGGCATCATGCCGGCTACATCATCGGATTTGCCGACGGCTCCGTGCGGCGTGTGAAGGCCGAGGACCTGGACGACCTGATCTGGACTCCCTGAGCCCGCAGGCAAATGGCAAGTGGCAAATGCCGAATGGCGAATGGCGAATGCCAAGTGACAAATGCCAAATCACCAGTGACCAGTGACCAGTGACTAGTGCCAAGTGCGAAGTGCGAAGTGCCCAGTGACAAATGCCGAATGGCGAACGACCAATGACCCGTTAACAATTACAAGTTAACAATTAACAACCCCTCTTCCCCCATTGCCGATTGCCAATCCGGATGGCCCAAGGCCAATCCCCCACCGCCCACCGCGTACCTCCCACCACCGACCGACGATCGTCCCCATGGATCCCAAGTCCCGCACCCTCGACGTCCAAACGGCGCTGGGCACGCTGCCGCCCCTGTGGGATCGTCGCGTCATCTTTGTCGCCAACCTGCTCGGCCTCTTCTTCGGCAACGACCAGGAGACCGGCGTGCTGCGCAACCAGGTCGGCCCGCTGGAAACCTATGGCGGCCGCCTGATCCCCCTTCTCGGCCTCCTTTACCGGGGGCGCTCCCCCAACCTGGCGGTGCTGGAGCAGGATCCCGATGTGAGCTTGCTCGATTACTTCGACACGTGCCTCCGGCTGGACCTGCCCGAAGTGGCGGTGCTGTCGCACGAGGATTACCAGGCACTCCCGGTCCAGAACGCTGGGGATTCACCGGAGTTGACGCGGTTTCTCGAGCGCGTAAAGGGGCACCCCGCGGAATGGCTCGACGGCTTCGTGACCGACGCCTGTCTCGCCCATCTCGCGCAACGCCTCGGACGCAGCACGGTTTCCAGCCAGGAATCCAGCCGGTCCGGCAACAACAAGCTCCTGTTGCACCAGCATCTCGTGGCCTCCGGGCTGCCCACGTTCGACACCTGCATTGCGGAGTCGGCGGCTGACGTGTCGCGTTGCCTTGCCTCCCTGCGTCGCCAGGGTTATCGCTCGGCGGCCATCAAGGCCCAGATCGGCGCGTCCGGCATCGGTCTGGCGCGCTTTCCAACCGATCACGCGGGGGACATTCCCGATTACCTCTTCTACGAGGGCGCCTGCCTGGTCCAGGGTTGGATGGACGATTCCTGCGAAGGCATCGAATCGGTCCGCTCGCCCAGCGTGCAGCTCTTTCTCAATGACAACACGCTGCACCTCTACGACCTGACCGACCAGATCCTGAGCGAGGAGAGCGTCCATGAAGGCAACCTCGCCGCCCCGCCCTGGATGGACGAGGACCCGGAAGCGCGGGGCGAGCTGGTGAAGCAGGCCCAAGTCGCCGGGACATGGCTGCATCGCCAGGGTTACCGCGGCACGGCGAGCGTGGACTTTCATGTCGCGGACCGCGGGGGGCGACGCGAGGTACGCATCTGCGAGATCAACGCCCGCGTGACGGGCGCGACCTACCCGTCGGTGTTGGCGCGCCATTTCCGGCCGGGAGGACGCTGGCTCATGCGCAACCTGAAGTTTGGCGAACCGCAGACCGGCCAGACCCTGCTCGAAACGCTGGAAGAGGCGGAGCTGCTGTTTCATCCGGGGATGTCCCACGCCATACTCCCGATCAACTTCAACACGCGCCCGGACCAACGCGTCGTCAAGGGCCAGTTCCTCTGCCTGGGCGACACGGTGGAGGAACTGTGGAGCCTGCTGGATGAGGCGCGTCATCTACTCCCGGTGAAAGGAGAGTTCGACCGTGACTAACCCCGACGCCCAACCCGCCCCGGTCGGATCCGAGGACGACATCCGCGACCGGCTGGTGGCGATGACGCGCGATCTGATCCTGGTCCCGAGCCATCCGGGGCGCCCCAACGATCGCCGGCGCTGCCACGAGCTGGTCAAGAACCACCTGGACGCCCTGGGCGCCGTGGAGGTGCGGGAGTTTGAGGAACACGGCAGCCCGTCGCTGGTGGCCATGCCAAAGGGGTGCCGCGTGCCGGAGGTGCTGTTCTGCGCCCACCTCGATGTCATCACCCATCCGGACATCGGGTTCTACAAGTCCGAGATCCGGGATGGACGCATCATCGGTCCGGGTGCCGGTGACATGAAGGGCGCCTTGGCCATACTCCTCGACCTGTTCCGCCAGTTCCATCATCGGCACCCGGGCCTCTCCCTTGGCATGGCGGTCACGTCCGACGAGGAGACCGGCGGGGAATACGGCATCGGCTACCTGGCGGAACAACGCGGATTGCGGTGTGGCGTGGCCATCATTCCTGATGGCGGATCCCTCAACGACATCACCGTCGAGGAGAAAGGCATCCTGCACCTGCGCGCCATGTGCCGGGGTCAGCCGGCGCATGCCGCGCGTCCGTGGCTGGGGCGCAATCCCATCCCACGCCTGACGGAAGCGCTGGGCCGGCTGCAGCATCGCTTCCAGAACTGGACAGATGCCGCATCGTCCGACCACTGGTATCCCACCTGCGCGGTCACGGTGATCGGCACGGAGAACCAGACCATCAACCGGATTCCCGGCGATGCCCGCGCGTCGCTGGACGTCCGGTTCCCGCCGCCGTTCACGCGCGAGTCGATCCTGCAGGAGATTGAGGCGGCGCTTGGGCCGGACGTGCACCTGGAGATCGTCGTTGGCGCCGAGCCCACGCATCTATTGCCGGACCCGTTGTATGCCCGGGTCATCGAGGAGGTCACGGGCCGGGCGGCGATGTTCCGGCGCGAGTGCGGCGGGAGCGACGCCCGGTTCCTGTGCCGGCACGACATCCCGGTCCTGATGTCCCGCCCCCTGGTCGGCAACCTGCACGCGGCCGACGAATGGATCGACATCGCCTCCATGGTCCAGTTCCACCGCATCATCGCGCGATATTTGGAGGAGCGCTTGCAATGGGTTGAGCGACTGTAGCCGCGAACTCTAGTTCGCGCCCTGTCCGCTGGCCGTCGTGGGAACGCGATCTGAAGATCGCGGCTACAAGGAGGCAGGGCTAGATCAAACGCCGGAGGTGAACCGTAAGGACAGGAAGAAAAACCGTCTAAAGCCGGAACCCGTCACGACGAGCTAGATAAGGAAGAAACACCAAGGACCACGACTGTGGGATGGCCCCTCACCCCAACCCTCTCCCGGGGGGAGAGGGAGCAGCATGCCCGGTGGAGGGTACGGGTTCAGATCGAAAGTCTTTCTCCGCGCGGCAGACGATCCTCCCTCTCCCCCCGGGAGAGGGTTGGGGTGAGGGGCCTTTGAATGCGTCGTGCAAGATTGCATGCCCTTAACTCCAACACGTTTCACAAGGAGTTTCTTAAGAGGCGGAACTACAAGCCCGCCCATTCACCCATTGACCCACTCACCCACCCCCTCACCCCCCCTTCCCCAGGTTCCACAACACGTGCGTCCCCGATTTCCCCGGGGTGATGATCTCCTTCCAGCCGTCGCCGTCCAGGTCGGCGACGCGGATCTGCAGTCCGATGCCCGGGCCCTCGCCGCGTTTGCCTTGCGAGATGGTGTGGCGGGTGAAGGTGAGTGTAGCGCGGTCCCAGTCGAAGTAATACATCACCACCGGATCCTCCGCCCCGGGATCGCCGCCGCTGTGCGCGTAGTAGCGTTTGCCGGTGATCAACTCCGGGGCGCCGTCGTTGTCGATGTCCTCCCAGGCCAGGGCGTGCGCCTGGGAGAAGCTCTTGTCGATGAGGTGCTGCTGCCAATGGGTGGCCCCGTCCGGCGTGCGTTCCTTCTGCTCCTCCCAGAACAGCCCGTAGTTGTGGCCGTCGGCCCAGATGATGTCGTGGCGGTTGTCGCCGTTCAGGTCGGTGACGAGGATGGGGCAACTGGCGTGGGGGAACTCGAAGTCACGATGCAGCTTCCAGGGACCATCGAAAGGATTGGCGCGGGGCGCCTCATACCAGCCGTTCTTGAAAACAATGTCCTGGCGGCCGTCGCCGTTCAGGTCGCCAAACCCCATGCCGTGGCCGTTGACGTCGGGCCCGATGACGTGGCGCACGAGCGTGGCGCCTTCGCCTCCGGCCATGGCAAATCGCCAGACCAGCATCGGGTAGCCGTCGTTCCAACTGTTCTCGAAATACTCGGGCTGGCCGTTGCCATCGATGTCGTGCAGGTAGGTGATTTCGTTCTGGTCGGTCTTCGTGTCCACCAGCAGGCGGGGCTTCCACAAGGCATCGGTCTTGAGCCCCTGCGCGCCGGGGTTCTCGTACCAGTGGACTTCCGTGACGGTGAACCCGCCCGCCACGACGTCGAGCCAGCCGTCCATGTTGAGGTCGTGCAGGTGGTCGCCGTTGTTCTGCAGGTAGTCCTTGCCGAAGGGAGCGAGCTTGCGGAGGGGACGTTGCTGGAAATCGGGCGCGGCATACCAGAACTCGCCGGCCACGACGTCGAGCTTCCCGTCGTTGTTCACGTCACCCACGGCGCAGCCCTCGTTGTTGTCCTTGTGCAGGAGCTGGGCGCGGAAGGTCACGGCGGCAGGCGTGGCGGCCAAGCCGAGCAGTAGCACGGTGAGAATCGGAACGAGACGGTGGCAATGCATGGCATGTGGAGAATGCCGGAGGTGACGGGGAAAGACGAGCAGGAAAGGAGCGGGGCCCGCGAAGCGGGTGTGATTGCAAATGGGTGATGCCGGGATGCCATTCAACTGCTGGTTGAGGAACGGAGTAAGAGTAGGTCATTCCCCGGACGCTGCTGGGGAAAGAAGGCTGCGCAGCGAGTTGCGACACAAGGTGAGACACGGGCAGCCAGAGCACTCTACATCGCACCCTATAAAGGCCCCTCACCCCAGCCCTCTCCCGGCGGGAGAGGCCTTCGACGAGCTCAGTCGAGCGGAGACCCGTCCTCTCCGCGGAGAAAGGCCCCTGCGCTCATCCCTCTCACCCACCCCGGCTCGCTGTTCCCTCTCCCCGCGGGAGAGGGTCAGGGTGAGGGGCCCCGACAACACGACAACATGTTGGTCGTTCTTTTCGGGTAAAGAGTAGGAGTAAGAGTAGGAGTAAGAGTAAGAATTGCTATCTTGCTCTTACTCCTACTCCTACTCCTACTCCTACTCCATTGGGTCACCCACTTTTGATCACGCCCCCGCGAAGCGGGTGATTCTCCCGCCAAGCCGCGAAGGCGCCAAGAAACGGGGACAGCAAGTAGCCATCCCGCGGCCGCAGGATCAGGAGGCGGGTTCCACGGGGGTCAACGTTCAACGCTCAACTGGCCACGTAGCCACCGCCGTGAGGCGGTGGACCTCAACGTTCAACGTTCGGACCACCTCCTTACGTCGGCGGCTACGTTCACGGGGGCGGGGAGCATTCGCCGGTTGAATTCCGGGAGGGTCACGGTAGATTCACGCCATTCCATGTCTGAGTTGCCTTGCCTGATGCGCCGGGCCGCCTGGTTGAGCGCGGTCATGCTGTGGTTGCCCTGTCCTTTGCCGGCGCAGTTTCTTCCCGCCGACATCGGCGCCACGGTCGCCGGGTACCAGGACGACTTTGAGGGCGGCACCGTGGCCGCGGGTTGGATGGTGCGCGGACAGAACGTGTATGCGGTGGCGGACGGCGTCCTGCATGTGACCTCCGCCAGCGGCGATCCCAATCACCTTCTCTTCGAGCAGCCCGGCTACGATCTTTCGGTGCAGGAAGTCCTGGCCCGGCTCCGCGTCGTCCAGTTCGGGACCGGCGATCCCTCGCGGGCCGGGGTGGGCACGGTGGTGAACACCTCCTCCAGTCAGGGCATCAACCTGTTCTTTCGCGACGAACCCTCGCCGGGGCAGCGTCATGTGGAATTCCTGGACGACCTCCGCGCGTGGGGTTCGGAGCTGCCCTACGCCTGGCAGAACGCCACCTGGTATTGGCTGCGCCTGCGTCACGAACCCAACGCCGCGTCGCAGGGCGGCCTGAGCGATGTGTTCGGCAGGATCTGGCGCGCGGACGGCAGCGAACCCGAACCCGCCACGTGGCAGTTCACCTACGACTACACACCCGCCCGCGGGGCCCGCACCGGGTTCGCGGGCATCGCGGCCGGGAGTTCGGACGGGGTGTCCGTCTTTGACGTGGACTACATCCTGATCAAGGCCGCCGGCTTGCCCGGGATTGTCGTGGCGCCGAACGCCTTCGTGCAGGAACCGGTGATGATCACGCAGCCGCCCCTGGACCAAACCGTCCTGGAGGGGCGCGACGCGACGTTCATCGTGACGGCCACCGGCAATCCCCAGCCAAGCTACCAATGGCGGCGCAACGGCCAGCTCATCCCCGGCGCCACGCAGAACTTCTTCATGTTGCCGGCGACGGTGTTGTCCGATGACGGGGCGCTGTTCAGCGTGGTGGTGGAGAATGTGGTCAGCAACACCACGCACGCCTTGGTGAGTGCGGAGGCGCGCCTGACCGTGCTGCCGGATCTCGAGCCGCCCGAGCTGGTCGAGGTCCAGTCGCTGGGCCTTTCCCAGGTGCAGGCCACCTTTTCCGAGCGGCTTGCTCCCGCCACGGCGGAATTCCCAGCCCATTACACCATCACCTTCCCAGGAGGCACGATCGCGGTGAGCGCCGCCACTCTCGACACGACCGGAACCAACGTGCTGCTCGATGTCACCCCTCTCACCGAAGGCGTCCTCTACACGCTCAGCGTCAACAACGTGACGGACATCGCGGCGGCGGCCAACGTCATCGCCCCGGGCGCCTCCGCCACCTTTGGCGCCGTTTCCTTCACGGAATCCGACATAGGCAACCCGATGCCCGGGACGGTGACGACGCCGGTGCCGGGCGGGCTGGACATGACGTCCGGCGGAACGGGCATCGGCGGCGCCTCGGATGTCTTCGGGTTCAATCACCGCAGCTTGCCGGGCGACTTCGACGTCAAGGTCCGCGTGGCGGCGTTGTCCCCTTCGGATCCGTATGTGCAGGCGGGCCTCATGGCGCGCGAGGATACCGGCACTGGGGCGCGCTTTGCGGGAGTCGCAGCATCGCCGGGCCTGGGCGGCGTCTGGTTTCAGCAACGAACCACCGAAGGCGGCAACGCCGCGCGCAACGGATCGTTTCCGGTCAACTACCCCGACACCTGGCTGCGCTTGCGCCGAATGGGAAACCTCTTCACCGGCTATGCCGGCTTCGACGGACAGCACTGGGCAACCCTCGATTCAGCCACGATCGCCATGCCGGGCACGGTGCTGGTCGGCTTCGCCCTGACGAGCCATGAAGGCACCGAGACGGCGACGGCGGCGTTCCGGGACTTCGCGCCGGTGACGGGTGCAGGCACGCTCGACATCGCATCCGATCGCGAACCACTCGGCCCATCGAGCCGGCGCACGGGCCTGGTCATCTCGGAACTCATGTATCATCCGGCCGACCGCGTGGACGGGCGCGACCTGGAATTCGTGGAGTTGTTCAACACGCTCAACACGCCGGAGGACCTCAGCGGCTTTCGTCTGGATGGCGATGCGGACTACCGATTCCCAGCGGGCACCGTGCTTCCGCCCGGCGGCTTCCTGGTGGTGGCGCGCTCCCCTGATGACATCACCGCGGTGTATGGGCTGGCGGTGGTGCACGGGCCGTTCAGCAGTCCGGACAGCCTCCCCAACGGCGGCGGCACGGTGAAGCTGCGCAACCACGTGGGTGCGGTGCTGCTGGACGCCTCCTATTCGGATGACCCGCCCTGGCCGGCGGCGGCGGATGGCGCCGGACATTCGCTGGTGCTGGCCAGGCCGACTTACGGCGAAGGGGAATGGGACGCCTGGGCGGCCAGCGATGCCACGGGAGGGTCACCGGGAAGGCTTGACCCAATCACACCCCGCCCGCTCCACCGAGTCGTGATCAATGAATTCCTCGCCCACACCGACGATCCCCAACTCGACTTTGTGGAGCTCTACAACCCGGGCGACGAGACGGCGGACCTCGGTGGATGCCATCTATCGGATGCGCCCGACACGAACCGGTTCACCTTTCCGCCCGACACATGGCTTGCAGCGGGCGGATTCCTGGCCCTGGACCAGACCCAGCTTGGATTTGCGCTGCGGGCGGCGGGCGAGACGCTTTACCTGCGCGGTCCCGGCGAGGGACGTGTGATCGACGCCATCCGTTTTGGCGGGCAGGCCAACGGCATCTCCTCGGGTCGCGCCCCCGATGGCACGGCGGCCATCCAACCCCTGGCCTTTCCCACCGCCGGCGCGGACAATGCACCGGCGCGCGCTTCCCAGGTGATGCTCAGCGAGATCATGTATCATCCCGTCACGGACGATGACGACCAGTATGTGGAGCTCTACAATCGCGGCCCCGGCGAGGTGGACCTTGGCAACTGGGAGCTTTCGGCCGGTGTGCGCTTTCGTTTCCCCCCGCAGGCCACGCTGGCGGCTGGCGCTTACCTGGTGGTGGCGCGAAACGCGGTGCAACTGCGTTCCCACTACACCCACCTCAACGCGGGCAACTGCCTGGGCGACTTCGACGGACGCCTTTCCAGGCGCGGTGAACGCATTGCGCTGACCCAATACGACACCACCCTGGTCACCAACAACCAGGGCCTGGCCGAGTTGATCGAGATCCAGGTGGCGGCGGATGAAGTCACCTACAACTCGGGCGGGCGCTGGCCGGAGCGCGCGGATGGCGGCGGCAGCAGTCTGGAGCGGCGGGATCTGCGGGCCAGCGGTCGCCATGCCGCCAACTGGGCGGCAAGCGATGAAACCACCAAGGCACCCTGGACACTCATCGAGCACACCGGCCGCCTGGATCACGGCACCGGCACGCCGGATTCGCTGCAGTTGCTTCTTCAAGGGGAAGGCGAATGCCTGGTGGACAACGTGGAAGTCCTCGACGCGGGCGGAGCCAATCGGATCGCCAACGGCACGTTTGAAGGCGGGGCGGGCGGCTGGGTGGCGGAGGGCACACAATCCGGATCGGGCCTGGAACCGGCCGAGGGCGACAACAGCACCGCGTCCTTTCACGTGCGGGCGGTCCGGCGCGGCGACAACACCGTCAACCGCATCCGGACCGCGCTCACCTCGCCCCTCAGCTCCGGCAGCACCGCCACGTTGCGCGCGCGACTTCGCTGGCTGGGCGGGCATCCCGAACTTCTGCTGCGGCTGCGTGGCAACCATCTCGAAGCCATCGGCCGCATGACGGTGCCCGCCAACCTCGGCACGCCGGCCGCCCCCAACAGTCGGGCGATCCCCAACGCCGCGCCGGCCATCCACGACGTCGCGCATCGCCCTGTCCTTCCCGCCGCCAATGAACCGGTCCTTGTCACCGCGCGCGTGGAAGACGCGGATGGCGTGGCCCAGGTCCTCCTCCGCTACCGGGTCGATCCTGCCTCCACAACGGTGCCCGTCCCCATGGTGGATGATGGCACGGCGGGGGATGTGCGGGCTGGCGACGGTCTTTACAGCGCATGGCTTCCCGGACAGGCCTCCGGAACGCTCGTCGCCTTCCACGTCGTGGCGACCGATGCCGCCGTGCCGGCCATGACAGGCCGATTCCCGACGGACGCCCCGATGAGGGAGTGCCTGGTGCGTTTCGGGGAGACGCGCCCGGGCGGAACGTTGGGCACCTATCGACTCTGGATGACGCAGGCCACCTTCAATCAATGGAGTGCGAGGCACAAGCTGGACAACACCCCGCTGGACGTGACGTTTGCCTATGATGACACGCGCGTCATCTACAACGCGCAGGCGCTCTACGCCGGCAGCCCCTACATCAGCGGCGGCTACAACAACCCGGCCGGCAACCGGTGCGGCTACACGGTCACCTGTCCCAAGGACGACCTGTTTCTCGGGGTGACCGACCTGGTGCTGGACTGGCCGGGGCGCGACAGCACCGCCGTCCAGGAACAGGCCGCTTATTGGATCGCGGACCGCGTCGGGCTGGCCAACAACTACCGCCGCTTCATACGCCTCCACGTCAACGGCGTGACGGAAACCCAGCGGGGCAGCATCTACGAGGATGTCCAGCAACCGGGCTCGGAGGTGATCGAAGAGTGGGTTCCGGACGACCCGGATGGCCAGCTCTACAAGATCGAGCGGTGGTTCGAGTTCTCCGACGGCGGCTCCCTCATCTCCGATCCCATGCCGACGCTGCAGGTGTTCCACACGACGGACCTGGCCAGCGGAGAAACGATCAAGAAGCGGGCCCGCTACCGCTGGAACTGGCTGCCCCGCGCCGTCCGGGATTCCGTCAACGATTACACCAACATCCTCGCCCTGGTGGACGCGGTGAACGCCGTCGCGCCGGAACCCTACACGACGCACACCGAGGCGCTAGTGGATGTGGAGCAGTGGATGGGCATCTTCGCCGTCGAGCACATCGTCAACAACTTCGACAGCTACGGGCACAACATCGCCAAGAACATGTATGCCTACAAGCCGACCCGAGGGAAGTGGCAGATGCACATGTTCGACATCGACTGGGTCATGCTGGCGAGCCGCGCCCTGGGTTACGACATCAACAGCTCCCTCTTCGAGGCCAACGATCCCACCATCCGGCGCATGTATGATCATCCCCCGTTCCGTCGCGCTTATTTCCGCACGGTGAAGCGGGCCGTGGACGGCCCCCTGGACCCGGCCATCCTCCACCCTTGGCTCGATGCGAAATTCGCGGCGTTGCAGGCGGAGGGGGTGACGCGCAGCGCGGGCCAGAACCTGACTGCGCCGACAGAGGTGAAAACGTGGATCGCAGGACGGCGGGCGTATCTGCTGCAGCAGTTGGCCGCGGTGGAGGCTCCCTTTGCCATCACCAGCAAGGGCGGCCTGGACTTCACCACCGCGACCAATCTCGTCACCATGGCCGGCACCGCCCCCATCCAGGTGCGCGACCTTTACCTCAATGGCGTGGCCCATCAGGCCACCTGGACCAGCGTCACGAATTGGTCGCTGCGCATCCTGCTCGAGCCCGGCGCCAATCTGCTCACCTTGCAAGGATACGATCCGGACGGGGTGCCGGTTGCCGGCGCGGACGACACCGTCACCATCACCTTCAACGGCACGGCCGAGTCCCCGTTGGGCAAGGTTGTGATCAACGAGATCATGCCGCATCCGCCGGTGCCGGCCGCGGAATTCGTCGAGGTTCACAACACCTCGGCCAGCACGGCGTTCTCGCTGGGGGGCTGGCGGCTGAACGGGGCGGACTTCATCTTTCCCGGCGGCACCATCATTGATCCCGGCGGCTTCGTCGTGGTGGCGCGCGATGCCAGCGCGTTCCTTGCAACTTACGGAGGCGGCGTTGCCTTGGCGGGCGTCTTTGCCGGCCAGCTCGACAACGAGGGGGAAACCCTCAGTCTCATCCGGCCCGGAGCCACGCCGGGGAACGACGAGGTGATGGATGTGGTGACCTACGCCACGCTGCCTCCCTGGCCGGTGATCACCTGGGGCACCGGATCTTCGCTGCAACTTATCGACCCCACTCGTGACAACTTCCGCGTGGCCAACTGGGCGGCGCAACCGGCGGGTGCGGCCGGTTCCGCCACGCCGGGCCAACCCAATACGGTCCAGGCCGCGCTGCCCGCCTTCCCGCAGGTGTGGCTAAACGAACTGCAAGCCGACAACCAGACCGGCCCGACAGACGCTTCAGGGGACCATGATCCGTGGGTGGAACTGTTCCACGCCGGTGCTTCCGTCATCAGCCTCGAGGGATGGCACTTAACCGATGACCTTGGTGATCTCACGCGCTGGGCCTTTCCGGCTGGGGCGAGCCTGGGGCCGGGTGGATTTGCGACGGTCTGGATAGACGGCGAGCCGGCCGAGTCAGGTCCGGGCGAGTGGCATGCCAACTTCCGAGTGGCGGCAGGCGGCGGCACGCTGGCGTTGGTCTTTCCATTGAACACCCAACCTGCCGTGCTGGATTACATCCACCACAACGCGATCGAGTCCGACCGGTCGATCGGCCTGTTCCCCGACGGCCAGGCCGGGCCGCGCCGGATCATGGTGGTGGCGACCCCGGGCGGCGCCAACGATCCCGGCATCGTTCCGGTGCCGGTGTTCATCAACGAATGGATGGCCGACAACAGCGGGGCGCTGGCCGATCCGGCGGATGGCGATTTCGAGGATTGGTTTGAACTCTACAATGCCGGCGATGAAACGGTGGATCTCGGGGGCTACCTGTTGACGGACGACCCTTCGGGCGGACGCTGGCCCATTCCTTCCGGGACCTTGTTGCTGGCCGGGGGATTCCTGCTGGTGTGGGCGGACGAGGAGCCAGGTCAGAACCAGGCTGGCACTGGAGATATTCATGCCGACTTCCGACTCGGGCAGGCCGGGGAAGCCATCGCGCTTTACACGCCCGGCAATGTGCTGGTGGACCTGGTGACGTTCGAGGCGCAGAGCGCGAACGCGAGCGAAGGCCGCTGGCCTGACGGCGGCGGCTCGTTGGTACCCTTGCTCACTTTCACACCGCGGGCGGCCAATGTGCAGGAGGAGGAATCGTTCCGGATCCTGGGCGCCTCCATGACGGCGCCCGGCGCATTGACGCTGAGCTGGAGCGCGGTGCCGGGCCGTGGCTACCGTGTGGAGTCGAAGGAGAGGTTGGAGGATGCGATCTGGATGGAGGAGGGCGAGGTGATCGCGTCCGGTGCGCAGGCCTATTTCACCAGCGATGTGGCAAGCGCGACACGTCGGTTCTACCGAGTCAGTTCGATTCCCGACGCGCCGTAGTGATGGGGGGTCATGGGCAGGAAGGATGCGATCGAGACAAGCGCACCCGAATGGAGCCATGAACCGAGCCTCCCATCGGACCGATCCGACGGATCCGACCGATCGGTCCGATCTGCGCCGGTTCATGGGGAGGATGCCGCACTTGGCCCATATACCGAGCCAAAGGTCTGCAGCCGCGATCCCGCGACGGCGGGATCGCGGCTACAGGGAAGGAGGCATATTTCAGTTCAGGGGGGACTACGAACGGGACTACCGGCCCGGTTCAAGAAAAGCATTGCCACACCCGTCCGGAGCACCCACCATGACATCATCCGGCTGAGGGACCACACGCTCTCACCGTTGTTGCGCGTCATGAAACTGAGTTTCGCCTGCCCCAAGGCCTGGGCTGCACTCCTGTTCCTTCCTGCACTCGCCCCGGCTCAAGACTCCGGCAACGTTCCGCGCCTGCCGGTGGTCAGCATCGAGGCCACCTCTCGCGTGGCCGAGGAGAGTTCCTTTCCCTATCGCCGCATTGCCCTGGCCGGGGAGTTCACCATACGCCGGGAGGAACCCGGCGATTTCGCCGTGTGGGTCTTCCTGGAGTTCTCCGGCACGGCGGACGCGAAGGACGTCGCCGATCCCCTGCCCTGGATGGTGTCGATTCCAGCCGGGGAAACCGCCACCACGGTGCGCGTCATGGCGGTTCCGGACAACCTGACGGAAGGCATCGAAACCCTGGTGGCCACGCTGTCCATGTGCCCGCCCGAGACGCAGCCCCCCATCCTCATGCCGTGCGTGGCATTGAACATCGATCCGGCGCGGGCCAGCGCCACGGTGTTCCTGCGGGACGACGGGATCACGCGGGCCAGCATCCAACTTACCCAACCCAACGAAGGCGACCGTTTCAAGGCCGGATCCACGATCCTCTTCGAGGCGGTCGCCATTGATTTAGAGGGATACATCTCCCGGCTCGAGTTCCTGGACGGAGAGCATCGGATTGGAGTCTCTGAACTCCATTTCCTGGTGGCGCCCGACCCGGGCACGCCGATCCATCACCGGTTCGAGTGGACGGGGGCGGAAACCGGCGGGCACGAACTGACCGCCCGCGCCGCCCTGGCGCATGACCTCAGCGTGACCTCCGCACCGGTGCACATCGTCGTCGAGGCCGGTGACAACCACCCTCCCTTTGTCTTCTTCGACCAACCGCAGCCGGGGACGGTGTTCCAAGCGCCGGCGCGCATCGAGATCACGGCGGTGGCCGGGGACCCGGACGGCTACGTGCGAGCCGTATCCTTCTTTGCCAACAACCAGAAGATCGGCGAGGTGCTGTGGGATCCGGAGGAACAGGGCATCCCCAATGCCACGGCTCCGTTCTCGATCATCTGGCGCGATCCCATGCCCGGAGAGTACGAACTGACCGCCCGCGCCATGGACAATGCCGGGGCGGTCACCGTCTCCGATCCGGTGCCAATCCGGGTCGTGGCCGACACGGGCTTGCCGGTGGTGGCGGTCCGGACCGTGGACGCGATTGCCGTCGAGCCCAGGGTGAACACCGACCACAACACGGCCACGTTCCGTGTGCATCGGGAAGGCGGTCTCAACCAACCCCTGGCCGTGTGGTACACGCTGCACGGCACGGCGACAAACGGGGAGGATTACGAACTGCTTTCCGGCCTGGTTTGGATTGAGGCAGGGGTAACCTCGGCCGACGTGGTGGTGGCGCCCCACCCTGACGCCTTGGAGGAAAAGGTCGAAACGGTGGTGTTGCGGCTGGAGGAAGGTCCTCCACCGGAGACGGATCCGGTCGTGACGCCTTACCAGTTGGGGCTTCGCAGGAGGGCGGCCGCGCTGATCCTGGATAAGCCGTTGCATCTCGAGCCGGGCCATCGTCTGTGCGTGCCCTTGCCCGACCGGATGATCCACGTCTGCGTTGCCGCCACCGAAGGCCAGGTGTGCGGGGTCTATGCCAGCGACGACCTGCGCTGCTGGGAACGGGTGGGCACGGCGGTGGCCGTCGAGGGTTCGGTGCACTGGATCGACGAGGAGGCCGCGGATTGTCCCCACCGGTTTTATCGGGTGGAAGCGGAGTGAGGGGACCGCGGAGAATGTGAAGATGGCATGGGGGGCATCCCGCAATGGTTTTTTCCTCCCGCAGAGACGCAAAGGCGCAGAGGTCAGATGGGAACTCCGCTTTCCCTCCTTGGCGTCTTGGCGCCTTGGCGGGAGACCTTCCGGTTCCCTTCCACCACGATAGAGTCCACCGCCTCAGAGCGGTGGTTAGCAGCGCGTTTAAGAAGTAGCCGGCGAGGGAACGAGGCGGTTTCTGGCAACCATCAAACCCCCAATTCCGCCTCGTCCCCTCGGGGGCTACCTGCCTTCCATACGATTTTAAGCGGGCTGTTGGGTGGCGGGCGTGGTGCGCTGCGGGAGCCCGGTTTTCCATTGCGGATTTGCGGGGTCCGGCGTAACTAACCGGCCTATTGAAAGAGTCCGTCCCGTTCAAGATCAACCCGCAACCCACCGCCACCACATGTGGCCCCACCTGTCTGCAGGCCGTTTACCAGCACTTCGGAGATGTCATCTCGCTGGACAAGCTGATCAAGGAGATTCCCGAAATGGAAGCGGGCGGGACCCTGGCGGTGCACCTTGGCATTCATGCGCTCAAGCGCGGCTACCGGACCACGATCTACACGTTCAATCTCCGGATCTTTGACCCGACCTGGTTCAATCCCACGGTGGAGAATCTCCGGGACCGGCTCGAGTTCCAGATCGGGTTTCGCAAGGATCGCAAGCGGCGTCAGGCGGCGCGGGCCTACCTGGAATTCCTGGATGAGGGCGGCGAGTTCCGCTTCCAGGACCTGAACGGGCGCCTGCTTCGATCCTACCTGGACCGGGACATCCCCATCCTGACCGGACTCAGTTCCACCTATCTTTACGGCACCGCGCGGGAGATGCCGGAGACCGACGAGGAGGACGACCTGCGCGGTGAGCCGTGCGGTCATTTCGTGGTGCTGTGCGACCATGACCTGAAGCATCGCAAGGTGATCGTGGCTGATCCCTACGACGAGAACCCGCTGGCGACCGGCCGCCTTTACAAGGTCAAGATGAACCGCCTCATCACCGCCATCCTGCTCGGCATCCTGACCTACGACGCCAACTTGCTCATCCTCGAACCCAAGACCGACTGAAGCCATGCCTGGCAACATTCTCTTTGTCGTCACCAATCCGGATCGCTGGCCCCTCAAGGTGCCCGGCGTGGACATTGTCGCCGCCCGGCAATACTTGGCGGACGCGCGATTCTCCCAGTTGCGCCGGTGCAAGGTGTACAACCTGAGCCGCAGCTACAGCTACCAGAGCCTGGGCTATTATGTGAGCCTGCTGGCCGAGGCGCGCGGGCACAAGCCCATCCCGACGGCGTCCACGCTGCAGGATCTCAAATACCAGTCGCTGCTGCGCGTGGTGTCGGGCGAACTGGAGGAGGAGATCCAGCATTCGCTGGCCCCGCTCCAGAGCAACTCCTTCACGCTCTCCATTTATTTCTCCTGCAACCTGGCCAAGCGCTACCGCCGCCTGAGCCGGCTCCTGTTCAACCTCTTTCCCGTTCCCCTGCTGCGCGCCCAGTTCAAGCGCAGCGCGGGGAAATGGAGCCTGCAAAGCATCTCGGCCATTGGCGCCAGCGACATACCCGATTCGCACCGCTCCTCGGTGGTGGCCTTTGCGGCGGAGTATTTCTCGAAGGGATCCTCGGTGTCCAAGCGCAAGCCGGCGCGCTACCGCCTGGCCATCCTTGCCGGGAAAGACCCCACGCCGCCCTCCGATGAAAAGGCGCTGCGCCGCTTCAGCGACGCGGCCGAGGACCTCTCCATCGCGACGGAGATCATCGACAAGGACGACTACGGCCGGCTGGAGGACTTCGACGCCCTGTTCATCCGGGAGACCACCGCGGTCAACAACCACACCTACCGCTTCGCCCGGCGCGCGGAGGCGGAGGGCCTGGTCGTCATCGATGACCCCATCTCCATCCTGCGCTGCACCAACAAGGTCTATCTTGCGGAACTGCTGACCCGGCACAAGATCCCCATCCCGCGCACCGAATACCTGAACGAGGAGAATACCGAGCAGGTCCTGGCCACCCTCGGCCTGCCCTGCATCCTCAAGCAGCCCGACTCCTCCTTCTCGCTCGGCGTGGTCAAGGTCGAGACGCAACGCGAGTTCACGGCCTCGGTCTCCCAACTCCTCGAGAAGTCCGACATCCTCATCGCCCAGGAGTTCATGCGCACCGACTTCGACTGGCGGATCGGCATCATCGACCGCAAACCGCTCTACGCCTGCCAATACTTCATGGCCCGCGGCCACTGGCAGATCTACAACGCCGCCGCCCCCGACAAGGAAAGCGCGGACTTCTCCGGCAACGCCCGCACCCTGCCCGTCGAGATGGTGCCCAAACGCATCCTCAAAACCGCCCTCAAAGCCGCCAACCTCATCGGCGACGGCTTCTACGGGGTCGATGTCAAGGAGGTGGACGGCAAACCCTACCTGATCGAGATCAACGACAACCCCAGCATCGACGCCGGTGTCGAGGACAAGATCCTGCACCGCACCCTCTACGAGCGCGTCATGGAGGTCTTCTACCGCCGCCTCGAGAGCAAGCGCCTTACCAACCATTCGTGACCACGAACGCAGCGGGTGGAAAAAAGTGGAACCACGAAACACACGAAACACACGAAAGATAGAGAAGGATGTGGAACCACGAAACACACGAAATACACGAAAGATAGAGAAGGGATGGACAGCGAAGATTCGTGAAGTTCGCGATCCCCGTGGCTGTTACTCCTCCTCCCCCTCCTTGGTCCATTCGGCACCCACTGTTAACGGATCCATTCCCCGCGGACCCAGGACTTGGGATCCACGAAACACTCGATCGCCACGAAAGGCCGGCGAGCACGCCCCTCTTCGGTTTCGTGTGTTTCGTGTGTTTCGTGGTTCCACTTCCTGCTCCATCTTTCGTGTGTTTGGTGGTCCTTTCTCCTCCTCCGTGGTTTCCGTTTCCCCATCATGACGATGTCCAACTCCCTCTTCAGCCAGTTCGGGGTCGAGCTGGAATACATGATTGTCGATGGCCGCACCCTCGACATCCGGCCGGTGGCCGATGAACTGATCCGGTTGGAGACAGGCGTCCTGCAATCCGACGCGCCGCGCGACGACCTGGAGTGGTCCAACGAACTCATGTTGCATGTCATCGAGCTCAAGACGTCGGCCCCGGCGCGCGGTCTCGACGCCTTGGCCGCCCGATTCCAATCCGACGTGGCCCACATCAACACGCGCCTGGCCGGGTTGGGTTTGCGGCTGCTGCCGAGCGGCATGCATCCGTGGATGAGTCCGGACCGCGAGGCGCGTCTCTGGCCGCACGACGGTCAGGCTGTGTATGGAGCCTTCCACCGCATCTTCGACTGCCGGGGGCATGGCTGGGCGAACCTGCAGTCCGTCCATCTCAACCTGCCATTCCAGGGCGAGGAGGAATTCTGCCGGCTGCACACGGCCATCCGCGTGCTGCTCCCCCTCATCCCGGCGCTGTCGGCGAGTTCGCCGTTCGCGGAGGGGACCAACACGGGGTTTCTGGATTACCGGCTTGAGACCTACCGGCACAACTGCCGCCGCATTCCGGCCATCACCGGCCGTGTCATCCCGGAAGCCATCCGCACCATCCCTCATTACCACCAGCGCATCCTCAATCGCATTTACCGCGCCCTCAAGCCGCACGATCCGGAGGGCATCCTCTGCCATGAATGGGCCAATGCGCGCGGGGCCATCACCCGTTTCGAGCGGGACACCATCGAGATCCGCATCATCGACGTCCAGGAATGCCCGGCCGCCGACCTCGCCATCCTCTCGGCGGTGACGCGTGTGCTGCGGCATTTGGTGGACGCCTCGTTGTCTCCGCTTGAGGACCAGTTCCGCCTGCGCACACCGGACCTGGAGCGCGTGTTCCTGCAGGCGTTGCGCGACGGGGATCGGGCGCGCGTGCGGAGCCGGCTTTACCTGCAGGCCCTGGGATTCGCCGACGCCTCCTCCATGACGCTGGGCGAGATCTGGGCTGCCTGGCTGGATCGGCTCGCCTCGCCCGGGGAGGCATGGGTGCCGACGATCCGCCACATTCTCCGGCACGGCTGCCTGGCCCGCCGCATCCTTCGCGCCACGGGGAAGGCGCCGTCGCGCCAGACGCTGGCCGCGGTTTATGGACTCGTGGCCGATTGCCTGGCCAAGGGGGAATTGTTCCATGGCTGACATCGCCTGGCAGATTCTCGTCACCTGCGAGCATGCCACGAACCGCATCCCGAGCAGCTACCGTCGCCTGTTTGCCGGGGCCGAATCGGTGCTGGGCACTCATCGCGCCCATGACCCGGGCGCCCTGGCTTTGGCCAGGATTCTGGCGTCGCGATGCAAGGCCCCGCTGCGGGTGGGCGAGGCCAGCCGTCTGCTGGTCGAACTGAACCGTTCCCTGGGGCATCCGGGGTTGTGGTCGGAGTTCACGAGGGACCTGCCGCAGTCCGCGAAGGATGAGATCCTGGCCCGCTACTATCATTCGTACCGGGAAGGTGTCATCGCTTGGATCAAACGGCGGATCGGACGGCATCGCCGGGTGCTGCACCTTTCAATCCACAGCTTCACGCCGGTCTGGGAAGGCCAACCCCGAGCGGTGGACATCGGCCTGCTCTACGACCCGCGCCGGGCCGGCGAGCGTGCCCTGTGCGGGCGATGGAAGCAGGCCCTGGAGAAGGCGCGACTGGACTGGCGCGTGCGACGCAACCAGCCTTACCGGGGTGTGGCGGACGGGTTTGCCACGCACCTGCGCAAAACCTTCGGCAACCGGCACTATGCGGGCATCGAACTGGAGGTCACCCAGGCCTTGTCGTTGGGGCCCCGCGCCGCCTGGGTGGAGGCGCAGCGCGTGATCGCGGAAACCCTGAGCAAGGCGTGTGGCGCGGGACGGGACTACGAACGGGGCGGTTGGTGATGGGAGGTCCAGAGAAGGCGGAGCCCTTCGAGGGTGAGGCGGTCCTCCACGCGGGTCACCTCGGGGAGGCCGCGGCAGATGAGGCGGGCGTAGCCGCCGGTGGCAAGGACCGGGAGTCGGGGATGCTTCAACTCGGTGCGCAGTCGGCCCAGCAGTTCCCGGATCATGCCCCGATACCCGTGCAGAGCGCCGATGCGCATGGCTTGCTCGCTGCTTTTGCCGATCACGGCGCGCGTTTCCCTGATGTGGATGCGGGGCAGGAGGGCGGTGCGGTCGTGGAGGTAGTCGGTCATCATGGCCAAGCCGGGCGCGATGATGCCGCCGACGTAGCAGCTTTGCGCGTTGGTGACATCAAAGGTGACGGCGGTGCCGAAGTCGATCACGACCGAGGGGGCCCCGTAGTGATGCGTGGCGGCGAGGGCATTGGCGAGGCGGTCGGGACCGATGGTTTCGGGGCGTGGATACCGGATGCGGATGCCGCGCACGGTGCGGTGTGTCAATTCGATGGCTGGCACGGGCCAGAGGCGGCGGAGGCGTCGCTCGAGGCCACGGCTGGCCTTGGGCACCACGCTGCACCAGGCCAGGCCGGTCACGGACCGGGACCCGACAAAGCGCCGGATCTGATCCAGGCCACGGGCGTGTGTCAGATCGGCCGTGGGCATCTGGCCCTGGCGCCGGACCGCGCGCGCGTCGGCCACGCCGAGGTGGACGTGGGTGTTGCCGATATCGAGGAGGAGGATCATTTCTCGATGGTGACGTCCCCTCCCAGGATGCGTTCGAGGTGGCCGTGCTGGGTGCGGACCAGGAGGGCGCCGTCGGGGTCGAGGGATTCGGCCCGGCCGCGAATGATCCGTGGCCCGACGGTGATGGTCACGCCGCGGCCCAGGGTGGTGCAGCGGGCTTCCCATTCGTCGGCGACCTCGGCAAAGCGACCTTCACACACGCGGTTGTAATCCCGGTTGAGCTCGGCGAGGATGGCGGCGGCGAGGTCGGGACGTTCCACGCTCCTTCCACCTTCCAGGAGCAGCGAGGTGGCCACGTCACGCAGCTCGGCAGGGTATTCCCCGGCCTGCAGGTTCACATCGACGCCGATGCCGAGGATGACATGCTTGACGCGATCCACCTCGGCCTGCATTTCGGTGAGGATCCCGGCCACCTTGCGTCCGCGCAAGAGGATGTCATTGGGCCATTTGATGTCGGGCGCGAGGCCGGTCTGGGCCTGGATGGCGCGGGCCAGCGCGGCGGCGGCGGCCACGGTCAGGCGGGTGGTTTCCTGGGGGGCCAGCAGCGGCCGGAGCAGGACGGAGAACCAAAGCCCCTTGCCGCGGGGCGAGATCCAGGACCGGCCCATGCGACCGCGTCCGCGCGTTTGCGATTCGGCAAACACCACCACCCCTTCCGGCACGCCATCACGGGCCAGCTTTTCCATGACGTCGTTGGTGGAGGTGGTTTCCTGGAAGACATGAATGTCGCGTCCCACGCGGAGGCCTCGCGGCAGGCGGGAGAGAAGGTCATCGGCCAGAAGCAGGTCGGGTGTCTGGACGAGCTGATAGCCAGCATGCGGACTGGCGTTGATCTCGAAGCCCAGCTTGCGCAGTTCCTCGATGCGGGCCCAGATGGCGGCGCGGCTGATGCCCAGGCTCTGGGCCAGCTCGGCGCCGCTGATGGAACCGCGCTCCCGGAGGCTGGCGAGGATCATGGCATCAATGGGCCGCTCCGCTCCGGACGAGGAGGCGTCGCGGCTCATGCGTCCACCCCCTCCCCGAGCGGGAGAAAGTCCAGGCCGATGTCGGCTGCCGGCGCCGAATGCGTCAGGGCGCCGACCGAAATGTAATCGACGCCGGTTTCGGCGATTGCGCGGACGGTGTCGAGGGTGACGCCGCCGCTGGCCTCGGTTTCGCATTGGCCGGCGAGGCGGCGGACGGCATCGCGCAACTGGTCGGGGGACATGTTGTCGAGGAGGACGCGGTCCGCACCGGCTTGGGCGGCGCGGACCGCCTGCTCGACGGTGTCGGCCTCGACTTCAACCTTGAGTCCGGGGGCATGCTGGCGTGCGCGCCGGACGGCTTCGGCCACGGGATCGGGGTGGTTGCCGAGCGCGGCCAGGTGGTTGTCCTTGATCAGGATCATGTCGAAGAGGCCCTGGCGATGGTTGCCTCCGCCGCCACAGGTGACGGCGTACTTTTCAAGCAGGCGCCAACCGGGCAGGGTCTTGCGCGTGTCGAGGATGCGGGCACCGGTGCCGGCGACGGCGGCGACGTAGCGGGCGGTGAGGGTGGCCACGCCGGAGAGGTGCTGAAGGAAGTTGAGGGCGGAGCGTTCCGCGGTGAGAAGGCTGCGCAGCGGCCCCCGGACGGTCATGAGCACGGTGCCCGCCTTCACGGCATCCCCGTCCTTGACCCGGGGCCGGGATTCCAGTCGTCCATCCACGGCGGCGAAGACCGACCGGGCGACGGGCAGACCTGCGACGACCATGGCCGGGCGGGCGCGCAGTTGGGCGGCGCCGTCCAGGCCGTCGGGCACGGTGGCCAGGGTGGTGGCGTCTCCGCTGCCCACGTCTTCCTTCAGCGCGGCCTGGATGAGGGGCAGATAGGTCTCCTCCGATGGGAGCGACATGCGCGAAGCATGCGCGAGCCGGGCAGGGCCATGAAGGAAAAAAAGCGTGACACAACCCATCCTTGCCCGGCCCCGAAATTCAGGCACCATGGGGGCCATGTTAGGGATGCGAGTGTCGATGTGGCCGGGTCGCCTTGCCCTGTTGTGCCTGGTGCTTTGGCTGGGTGTTCCGGGAAGGACCGGGGCGGAGGAGGCGGCCTGGAAGAAGCGCACCACCCAGCAATGGGAAAAGGACATCCAGGCGTTTGAAGCGATGGACCGGGGCGGGGCCACGCCGACCAACGCGATTCTCTTTGTGGGCAGCTCGAGCATCCGCCTCTGGAAGACGCTGGAAGCGGACTTCCCCCATCACCAGGTGATCAACCGCGGGTTTGGCGGTTCGGTGCTGATGGATGCCATCTACTTTGCCGACCGCATCATCACGCCCTACCGGCCGCGCATGGTGGTGGTCTATGCCGGCACCAACGACATCAACGATGGCAAGAAGCCGGAGGAGGTGGAGGGGGATTTCCGGGCGTTGGCGGCGAAGATCCACACCTCCCTGCCCGAGACCCGCGTCGCCTACATTTCGCTGGCGGCCAATCCCAAGCGCTGGTCCCAGCGGAAAGAGATCCGCGACGCCAACCGCCGGATTGCGGCCGTTTGCGACGGCGATGAACGGTTGATGTTCGTGGATGCCTTTCAGGCCATGCTCGGGCCGGATGGCGAGCCCAAGCCGGACATCTTCGTCGAGGATCGCCTGCACATGAACGCGAAGGGCTACGCTCTCTGGGTGGAGCTGATCAAGCCGCTGCTGCCCGCTGCGGATCGTTGAACCGATGCGACACCGGCTTCCCACCCCCTGACGAACCGACATGGCCTCCCCCATCATCACCGTGGCGCAGATGCGCGAGTGGGAAATGTCCACCTGGGCCACCGGCCTCACGGAGGAGTCGGTCATCCGCCAGGCGGGCGCGGCGGTGGCCGCGGTGGCCCAGGCGGTGACCCATGAGGAGGACACCATACTGGTCCTGGCGGGCAAGGGACACAACGGGGACGACGCGCGCCTGGCGGCCAAGCAACTCAGGGAACGGGAGCTGGAGGTGTTGCCCATGAGCGATCCGGCGGCGGCCCTGCCCGCATTGCGGGAGCGGATGGCGCATCGTCCGGCGCTGATCATTGATGGACTCTTTGGCATTGGCCTGAACCGGCCGCTCTCGGAGGAATGGATCGCGGTGATCCGCTGCCTGAACGAAAGCGGGCTTCCCATCCTGGCGGTGGACACGCCCTCGGGCCTGCACGCCGACGACGGGGTGCCGCAGCCGGAATCGGTGCGCGCGACCTGGACCCTGACGTTGGGCGCGGTGAAGAGGGGGTTGGTCCAGCCCACGGCCTGGCCGTATGTGGGGCGGTTGCTGGTGGCGCAAGACATCGGATTGGCGGACTGCCCGGTCGGGTCGGAGTGCGAGCTGGCCCAGGCGGACGACTTCACACGGTTTCCCCCGCCCCGGGCCATTGATGCGCACAAGGGATCCTTTGGGCATCTGGTCATCATTGCGGGCAGCCTGGGTTATCATGGGGCGGCCGTGCTGGCATCCCGAGGGGCGCAGCATGCGCAACCGGGGCTTATCACCCTGTACACGCAGGAGGCGGTCTATGTGCCGGTGGCGGCCCAACTGCAATCGGTGATGGTCCGGCCCTGGCCCGCCTCGCTGACCCTGCCGCCCCGCTGCACCGGCGTCGTGGTGGGTCCGGGGTTGGCGGACGAAGGATTGCCCCGGGCGTTCAAAGAGGCGGTGGGACAACTTTGGGCCCAATCCCGGCTCCCGATCGTGGCGGATGCGAGCGCCCTGGATTGGTTGCCGGAAGGGGCCACTCCCGAGGGGGCGCTGCGGGTGATGACGCCACATCCCGGGGAGGCGGCGCGACTCTTGGTCAAGGACACCGGCGAGGTGCAGAGGGACCGGATCACGCACCTACGGGCACTCTCGGCGCGGTGGGGCGGCGCGCATGTGGTCCTGAAGGGGCACCAGACCATTTCGGGTCGCGCCACGGGGCGCATCCTGGTGAACAGCTCGGGCAATCCGCGTCTGGCGCAGGGGGGGTCAGGGGATGTTCTGGCCGGCTATCTGGGAGGCTTGCTGGCGCAGCCGAACCTGCAGCAGATCCCGGCGAAGGCGATTGAGTTCGGCGTCTGGCAGCATGGGGCGTGTGCAGACTGGCTGGACGCCACGCAGGCCAACTGGACGGTGGAAACGCTGGCTGGAACATTGGGCGAGGCACCGCGCGCGGACCTGATCATTTGAGCGCCGGATTTGACGGAAATTTGCTTCCGTCACCCAAAATCCTCTGCTATCCAGACCGGATGCGAATCGTTTGGGCCATGGGGCTTGCCGTCTTGATCCTGGCAGGTTTTTTCAGCCTGCCAACCATGGCGGGGACGTATGAGTTGAGCAATGGCCAGACGCTGATTGGCGACCCCATTGCACCGGACCGGGAGGGCATCCTGTTCAAGACCGGCCCCACGACCATCAGCCCCCGCATTGCCTGGACCAATTTCACGGAGACGGCGTTGCGGTCCCTGATGCGGGAGAATCCCGAGACGCGCCGCTACGTCGTGAACCTGATCTACGACGTCCCGGAGCTTGAGGAAACGGTGGTGAAACGTCCGGATGTGCGGATTCAGGCGGTGGCGCGGCTGCATCCGCCGGAGCCGCGGAGCGGTTTCCTGGCGTTGTTTGTTTCGCCGGTCGGACTCTTCCTGTTTGTCATGCTCTATGCGGCCAACATTTATGGCGGGTATGCGATCGGCCAGTTTCGATCCTTCAACCCCATAGTGGTGGCCGTGGCGGCGGCCGTCCTGCCGGTCATAGGACCCTTTGTCTTCCTGATCCTTCCCAAAGGCGGGGACGAGGAGTTGATGGATGAGGAGGATGAGATGGCGGAGGACCAGGAGGCTTACGAGGAACCAGTCGCGGCGGAGACGACGCCGGCCGAGGAGGCCTTGCCGCCGGCCCTGCCGGAGACACCCGAGACGGTGGTTTATGAGCGCGGGCGGTTCACATTCAACCGCCGATTTTTCGAGACCAAGCTGGCCCCCTTCATGCGCGTGGTGCCGGGCGAGGAGAGCAAGGACCTGGTCCTGGAGATCGATTCGGTGCGGGGCCACCACATTGGGAGCCGCGTGAGCAAGGTTCTTCCCAGCGAACTGCACCTGCATGTCAAGAAGGGGGATGCCTCCGCCGACGTGGTGCTGCCATTCGCCGAGATCAAGTCGGTGACCATCCGGCCCAAGGAAGGCTGAGGCGGGGTGCTGGAGAGGGACGGACGCAAAGACCGGGACAAGTTGGTTTAATCCCTGCTGGCTTGTCCCCTCAGGACGCAGGATGGAAGCGCGGCATCCACCCGCGGCAAACCGGGATTGAACCCCGGCTCCACCAAGGAGCCGGGCAAGGCAAGCAACCGGCCACAGCCCAGGCGTGATTGGAAATGGGTGAACTGAAATGCCATGCAACGGCAGGATTTTATGGGGAGTAAGAGCAAGAGCAAGAGCAAGAGCAAGAATGACCCATCTTACTCTTGCTCCTACTCTTACTCTTACTCCCCTGTGTCGCCCGTATCTAATCGCGCCCGTCCAGCCCAGGGGACCGGGCGACATTCCAAGACACCATGAAATACTCGACCATCCTTCTCTTCGGCGCCCCCGGTGCCGGCAAAGGCACCCAAGGCAAGATCCTCGGCACCGTTCCGGGGTTCTTCCACTTCGCTTGCGGGGACGCCTTCCGCAAACTCAGCATCAACGATCCCCTGGCCAAGGTCTTCATCGAATACTCCAGCAAGGGCCAGCTTGTGCCCGACGAGCCCACCATCGATCTGTGGCGGAAAAACATCGCCTCCTGCACCCACGACGGCACGTTCGATCCCTCCAATGACACGCTCGTGCTGGACGGCATCCCGCGGAATCCGCGCCAGGCCGAAATCCTCAGGGACACGCTCGACGTCAAGGCCCTCCTGCACCTCACCTGCCCGGACACCACCAAGATGGTCCACCGCCTGCAACGCCGTGCCCTGCACGAGAATCGCCTCGACGACGCGAACCTCGAGGTCATCAAGGACCGGCTCAAGCTGTACGAACAGGAAACCCGCCCCGTTCTGGACTATTACGGGCCGAGCCTGGTCCACACGATCGACTCGACCAAGACACCCATCAACGTGCTCCGCGACATCCTCCAGGTCGTGTCCAAGCTGGTTCCCTGACGTTGAGCACCCCCCCTGCACCCTCTCCGATGCCCGAACTGGCGGTGGTGTACATGGGCACCTCCAGTTTCGCCTGTCCCGCGCTCGAGGCGCTGGCCCGGCACCCGCAGATCACCGTTCGCGCCGTGGTCACCCAACCCGACCGGCCACGAGGACGCCGGTTGCAGCCCCAGCCGCCGCCCGTCAAGGAACTGGCCATCGCCCTGGGCCTGTCATGGAGCCAGCCGGCCCGGGCCCGCGAGCCCTCGTTCATCGAGGAGCTCAAGGCCCTGCAGCCGGACCTGATCGTGGTGGCTTCCTACGGCCAGCTCCTGCCCCAGGCGATCCTCGACCTTCCCCGGCATGGCTGCCTGAACCTTCACGCCTCGCTCTTGCCGAAATATCGGGGGGCCGCCCCCATTCAGTGGGCCCTCCTCAACGGCGACCGCGAAACCGGCGTGACCCTGATGAAGATGGATGCCGGGTTGGACACGGGGGACATGGTGGCCGTCCGGACGACGCCCATCCAACCCGGCGACACCGCCCTGACATTGCATGATCGCCTGGCCCGGATCGGGGCGGAATTGCTGATGGAGACACTTCCGGCATATGTGACCGGCCGCATCCAGCCCGTGCCGCAACCGCAAGAGGGGGCCACTTACGCGCGGAAGATCACGCGGGAGGACGGCGCGATCTGCTGGAGCGACGACGCAGCGCGCATCGCCAGGCAGGTGCGCGCCCTCACGCCCTGGCCGGGCACGCATACCCAGTGGCCGGACGGCGACCGGCCGCGGCTGCTCAAGATCTGGCAGGCCCGCGCCCTGGACCGTGCGGTGGAAGTGAAGCCCGGCACCGTACTGCTGCCCGAAGCGGGGCGACTCCAGGTGGCCTGCGGACAAGGAGTGATCGAGGTGGAGGAGGCGCAGTTGGAGGGAGGCAAGCGCCTGCCGGTGGCGGCGTTGCTGGCAGGGCATCCGTTGCGGGAAGGTGACGTGCTGGGCGGATAGGCGGCACGCACACGTGGGACTGAGCTAACGGCGTGCTTATCGACAACGTTGGCGACCACGTTTCCGACCAAGGGATGGAATGAGAAACGACACTAAACACGTACTGATTGCAAGCACTGGTGCGTGCCCCCGTTCGTGTCTTTCGTGTGTTTCGTGGTACCAACTCCTTCGTGGCAGGAGGAGGGAAGCGGAGCGCCTCAGACCTGGTAATCGCCGCCGGTGATGTAGTTCTCCAACTGGCTGATCGTTTCGCTCTGGGTGTTGATGATCCAATTGACCAAGTCACCGATGGAGACGACCCCGGCGACACGGTCTTCGTCGATGACGGGCAGGTGCCGCACGCGGTGTTTGGACATGAGCCGCATGCATTCCTCGACGGTATGGCGCGGGGTGATGGTGATCATGTTCCCGGAGATGATCTCCCCGACCGGGACGTTCTTGGAGGCTTTGCCCTTGAGAGCCACCTTGCGGGCGTAATCGCGTTCGGAAAGGATCCCGATCGGCTTGTCCTGCCGCATGACGAGAAGGGCGCCGACATTTTTCTCGGCCATCAATTTGAGGGCCTGATAGACGGTGGCATCCTCGGCGATGGCCCAGACATCCCCACCTTTCTGGTGGAGGATCATGCTGATTAATCCGTAGCTGCTCATGCGTCGCGTCCCTTGGTGGCTGGGCGGCGCGCCCGGGGTGCGGCTGGCCGGCGGACCTCACAGAGCCGGATTCGAGCCGCACATTGGCCGCAACCTTCTTCGCCCCGATTAAAGCCAAGGTCAAGCGTCGAATCCCCCGGGGCCGGGGGCGTGACAAAGCGCGGGGGACCCAATGGAGTAAGAGTACGTCATTCCCCAGGCGCTGCTGGGGAATGACGTACTCTTACTCCATTGATCATCCAACGGCGCCATGGCATTGAATCATCGCCCTCTTCCAATCACACCCCGGGATCAGCGCCGTGGGGCATGCGAAGTGGCTGCGAAGTGGCTTGCCCGTCCCGCCCCCTTTCTTTAGCTTCAGCCCGTGATGGACCACCACTCGATGCCCCCCGGCGGCACCCCGCCTCCCCTGCCCTCCCCACGTCCACGACGCGCCCCGTCCGGCAGCGGCTGGAAGGTCGCCGCGATCGTGCTGATCATCCTGCTGGCCCTGAGTCTCCTGGGCAACTTCGCCGGGATGCTGGGGACCCTCATCAGCGCCAACACCCCCATGGCATCCGGGGGTCGCATGCCGATGGAGGAGATCGTGCTGGAGAACAACCAGTCACGCCACAAGATCGTGGTGGTGCCGGTAGAAGGCATGATCAGCGACTCGCTGGGCAACGTGGGAGGATCGGGCATGTCGGGATTCATCAAGGACCAGCTTCAAGCGGCCGCGGACGATTCGGACGTCGAGGCCGTCATCCTCAAGATCAATTCCCCGGGCGGCGAGGTGCTGGCGTCGGACGAGATCTACCGGTCCATCCTCGAGTTCCAGAAGGAACACGAAAAGCCGGTCATCGCGAGCATGGGCAGCCTGGCCGCCTCGGGCGGCTACTACGTGGCCGCTCCGTGCCGGTGGATCGTTGCGAACGACCTCACCATCACCGGCAGCATCGGCGTCATCATGCAGAGCTACAACTACCGCGGCCTGATGGACAAGGTGGGCCTGCGCTCGGAGGTGTTCAAGAGCGGCCGCTTCAAGGACATGCTCAGCGGCACCAAGGCGGAGTCGGACATCAGCGACGAGGAACGCGCGATGGTGCAGCGGATGGTGGACGAGACGTTCGGGCGGTTCAAGGAGGTGGTCCAGGAGGGACGGGCTTGGTCCCGCGACCAGAACGAGACCGATGCCGGCAATGCCGGACGCACGCTGGCCAACGACTGGACGAACTACGCGGATGGACGGATCCTCAGTGGCAAGGAGGCCTTCGAGCGTGGATTCGTCGATGAGCTGGGAAACTTCAAGACCGCCTACGAGCGGGCCATCCAGATCGCGGACATCAGCAGCGCCAACGTGGTGCAATACCGCCCCATCTTTTCACTGGGCAGCCTCTTTCGGCTGCTGGGACAATCCGAGGCGAAGAGGTCTCCCGCGGTGAAGGTGGACCTGGGTCTGCCCACCCCCACGCTGCAGCCCGGGCTCCCCTACTTCCTCTCGCCGAACTATGTCCGCTAAGGGTTGGCCCGGGGTGCATCGGATCGAGCACCCGCTGATCGAGCATCATCTCACGGTGTTGCGGGACAAGCAGACCGATTCCGAGGGGTTCCGCCGCGCCCTGTCCACGGTGGCCACGCTCATGGTGTATGAGGCGACCCGCTGGTTGGAAACCAGGTCGGTCGGGGTCCGCACCCCGCTCGGGCCCATGCGCGGAAAGCGTCTGCGCGACGAGGTCATCCTGGTGCCGATCCTGCGCGCCGGACTGGGCATGCTCTTCCCGATACTGGATGTGATCCCCGGGGCGAGGGTCGGCTTCATCGGGCTCAAGCGGAACGAAATCAGCCTGGCAGCCGACGCCTATCACGACAGCCTGCCGCGGAGCCTGCGGCGTCATGCCGTGCTGTTGATGGATCCGATGCTGGCGACGGGAGGCAGCGCGCTGGCGGCGCTGAAGCTCTTGGAGGGACGCGGGGCGCGGCGCGTGGTGCTGGTCAACTTGTTGGCCGCCCCGGAGGGCATCCGCGCCGTGCGCCGGCAGCATCCCGACCTTCCGATCTTCACGGCGGCGATCGACACCAAGCTCAACGACAAGGGTTACATCCTTCCTGGCTTGGGCGACGCCGGGGATCGGCTCTTTGGAGTGTAGTGCCCTCGTGAGGGCTTGGTTCGTGACGTGATCCATCACGAGCATGTCCGCCGCCTTACGGCGGCGGTTGATGGTGGCAATGCATATCCTGCCCTCGATTACGTAGAGGTGGCTTATGAATGCCCAGGACCGCAAGTAGATACCAAAGGTCATCGCGAAACTTCTTCAAGCTGATCTCCCTTTTTAGATCCGCATTGGTCGCCGCCACAATACGAACATCGGTCCGCACCTGGCAATCGGCGCCAACTCGCCTGATTTCCCCGTCCTGCAGGAACCGCAGCAATTTGCACTGGGCGCGCAAGGAGAGCGCCTCCACTTCATCCAGGAACAACGTTCCGCGGCGGGTCGCGGCAATGAGCCCCTGCCGGGGCTGGGAATCGGTACGTCACCAACACGGCCCCGGACGCCTCCTATTCGATCCAGCATCTTCTCCATGGACAATTGCAAAGCGTGACTCGCAAGGACGCCGCCAACGCCACCCTCTCCCAAGTCACCTACACTTACGACGCTCATGGCCGGCAGAGCTCGGCCACGGACCTTCGCAACGGCACGACCTCCTTCAACTACGACGACTCGGATCGGCGCATCGCCATGACCACGCCCCCGCCGGGCACCGGCCAGCCCGCCCAGACCACGGGTTACCAGTACGACTACGCCGGGCGCGTGACGGTGGTCAGCCACCCCGACGGCACAAGCCCGACCAACCAATACGAACCCACAGGCCTGCTCAGCTCACGGGCGGGCGCGCGCTCCTACCCCGTCGAGTACCGCTATGACGCCCAGGGTCGCATGACCAACCTGATCACCTGGCAGGATCACGCCCAAGACGCCGGCTGCGCCGTGACACGGTGGGAATACGACCCCAAGCGGGGCTTTCTTGTCCGTAAAACCTACGCGGACACCAACAGCTTCATCCTCTACACCAACACCCCGGCCGGTCGGCTGCACAGCCGCACCTGGGCCCGGGGCATCACCACCACCTACAGCACCAACGCCGCGGGCGAGACCATCGGCATCACCTACTCGGACCCCACCACGCCCGGGGTGACGTACAACCTCGACCGCCTGGGGCGCCACACCAACGTCGTCGATGGCGCCGGGTCCCGGTTCCTGACCTACGACGAGGATGGCGGCATCCTCAGTGTCACCAACGCCAGCGGGGTGTTGGCGGGACTGAAAGTCGAGTACGAATACGACTCCATTGGCCGCCGCACCAACACCCTCTTCTTCACCAACAACGCCGCGGCCGTCCTGGCGCACGGCTACACCTACGACGCGGCCTCGCGTTTAAGGGCCGTGTCCGACGGCACTTATTCGGCCGCCTACTCCTACCTTGCCAACTCCTCCCTGATCGATAGCATCAGCTACGATGATGGGCCGAACACTCGAATGACCGCGCCCAGGACATACGATCACCTCGGACGGCTGCAGCGCATCGCGGCCACGCCCACTTCCGGCCTGAGATGGGACTTTGATTACACTTACAACCAGGCCAATCAGCGCGTGAGGACGGCGCACCGGGACGGTTCGGCCTGGCAGTATGATTACGACGGATTGGGACAACTGACCTCGGGACGGAAGCATTGGGCCGACGGCCTGTGGGACTACACCTGGGACGGGGAAAACCGCCTGATCGAGATGAAGTCCGACGCCGGCGTGCCCACCGCGGCGGTCAAGTGGCTGGTCTTTGCCTACGACTCACAGGGACGCCGGATCAGCAAGTCCGTCTCGAACTGGAACGGCGGCTGGAGCCTGGAGGGGCTACGCACGTTTGCCTACGACGACTGGAACCTTCTGGCCGAGTTGGATGGCGAGGACAACGTGTTCAGGTCTTTCCTTTGGGGGACCGACTTGAGCGGGTCGATGCCGGGTGCCGGCAGCGTGGGCGGGCTTCTGGCGGTGGACGACTCCGAGGAGGGTTGCCACTTCGCCGCCTACGACGGCAACGGCAATGTTGTGGGCCTTGTGGACGCCACCGATGGCGCCCCCTCCGCCTTCTACGAATACGACCCCTTCGGCCAGCGCATCCGCTGCTCGGGCGACGCAGCTTCAATCAACCCCTTCCAGTTCTCCACCAAATACCTCGACCCAGAAACCGGCTTCTCCTACTACGGCCACAGATATTACAACACCTCTACGGGGAGGTGGCTGAGCAGGGATCCGATTGGGGAGTTGGGCCATGAGGTTGCTCTACGAGCGCAAGAAAAAGAGACCAATGGGCACGCTGAACTTTTGCCTGAAGGACCAACCCTGTATGCTTTTGTAGGGAATTCGCCGATAGCAAAGATCGACGTTCATGGTTTATGGTCGCTTTGTGCTCCTAAGCCTTCGAAACTTGGCTGCATTGAATTCGTCGGCTGTTCGGTATCGCAATTAGCCGATTTTAGAGTGATTCCAGGTAACTGTTCAGGTCTGAAGCGGTGGTTTGTGTGAGTTTAGTGATCGGAAGCGCGGTTTGATCTGAAAAAACATCACTCCAGGCGTGTTTTCGACTGGACTCTGAATCCGACTTATGTGATGGTCCGCCTTCGTGGACCGAAAATGCGTCAT
>Ga0302046_10000311_pt1 | contig 51417 bp, 41 predicted proteins | sample RVTome_11_FD_200261 | JGI IMG/M metagenome (GOLD analysis project Ga0302046, IMG submission 200261) | Soil microbial communities from uranium-contaminated site in the Upper Colorado River Basin, Wyoming, United States - RVT147D111 (version 2) ...
CGAAGGGGTGCGTGGCAAGAGCGCGACGAGCCGACGGAACCAGATCCTCTCCCGGTGCGTGGTGCACAACCTCAGGATGACGGTGTTGGACCGCTACGGCGAGTGAGGGGGTTTATGCAACAACTCATCCAACGCCGTAACGCGCGCCCTACCACAACTCGGAGCTGTGCGCCGGTCCGGCGGTGGTTTTCGAAAGAGTGGTGCCGAGGGGGAGATTTGAACTCCCGAGCTCTTACGAACACCAGTTTTCGAGACTGGCGCCTTACCGGGCTAGGCTACCTCGGCATGAGAAGTCCGCGAGCCCGGGGGGACGGCAAGCCGGGGCCCTGCCTTAAGCGTTTTCTCCCGTGGGGCGCGCGCCCCGCCAGACCGACCTTCCCCATCCGTGAGCGCACGGCAGCGGTCGGGGGGGGAAACCCTTAAAGTAGCCGGCCTCGCCTCGGAGCGCCACGCGACCCCGCAGGAGGGATCGTTACCGAAGTCACCGTCCGCCGCCGGTTCGACCGTACGCCCGTGCGTGTCGAGCTTGCGCGCCCGCGCGCGACGGTCGAGGACGTGCTGCGCGCCCGTGACATCCGCCCCGACTCGGTCGTCGTGGTCCGCGGGACGACCCCCATCCCCATCACCGACCGCGTCGAGGACGGCGAGGAGCTCGAGCTCATCGAGGTCGTCTCCGGCGGGTGAGCGCGAAGCGGTGGCGCGCGCGCGGCGCCGATCTGTGGTTCACCATGCTCCCGTAGTGTAGCGGCCAATCATGCAGGCCTTTCAAGCCTGTGACTCGGGTTCGAATCCCGGCGGGAGCACTTTGCCCTCATCCCCAACAAACGGACCGCAGCCGCGGGGGTGCCGCGCTTCCCACAGCCGCACCGGTGGGCGGCAGCGGAATGCGTTCGGTCGGGTGCGAACGAAGGCCCACAAACCCCCCCGCCGGAAAGCCCCTACCCCTTGGCGCGGGCCTGCGCGCGGCCATGGGCCCGGACGCGCGACGCCTCGTGCGGGAATCGACCGGGTTTCACCGCCGCGTCCATGGACTTCCGTTACGGGGGGTCTTTCGCGGCGGAGCGGTTGCTCGCCACCTGCCCTTCACACCCGACCTTCCTGCGGGGGGCGAAGCCTTAATGCGTTTCGGGCGCCTCGCCAATCCATGGGAGTGCGTGGGGCACGACCCCTTCGGGGTCGGACGCCCGCCCCCTGTCTTTGCGGCACTCCGACACGCTTGCAGGGCGCCAAGCCCCGGGCCCTCGCCAGGGGGTATTCCGACGGCCGATGAAACCGACGCGCGAAGGGGGCCGTCCGCCCTGCCGTCCGCCGGCTCCGGCCCCACCGGCGGCACGGTCGAGCGGGGCGCCGCTTTCGACGCGGCGGAAGTGGTCCGCCGTTACGACCACACCCGGCTCCGGCTCGGCATGATCGCGTCACATTCGGCGCTCGACCTTTGCGACGGCGCCACCGACGAGGGTTTTCGCACCGTGGCCGTCTGCGAGAAGGGGCGAGAAAAGACCTACGAGCGCTACCGGCGCATCGTGCACGAGGTGATCGTGCTTGACCGGTTCGCGGAGGTAACGAGGCCCGAAGTGCTCGAGAAGCTCACCTCGCGCTGCGTCATCTTCACGCCGAACCGGTCGCTTACAGCCTACGTGCCCGTGGAGTGCGTCGAGAATGACCTCAGGGTGCCGATGTTCGGGAACCGGAGGATCCTGAAGACGGACGAGCGCGACCTGCAGTACGAGATGTTCCAGCGGGGCGGAATCCCTTGTCCGAGGAAGATCGACTCCCCGCAGAAGATCGATGGCCCGGCGATCGTCAAGGTTCCCGACGCCCGCAAGCCCGTGGAGAGGGCGTTCTTCACGTGCAGTTCGGTGCAGGATTTCCACGCGAAGGTGGAGCGCCGGGTCGAGCAGGGCCTCCTCCGGCGCGAGGATGTCGCGAAGGCCTGGATCGAGGAGTATGTCGTCGGCGCGCTCTTCAACTTCAACTTCTTCTACTCGCCCCTCAACGACCGCTTGGAGTTCCTGGGCCTCGACCGCAGGATCCAGACCAACATCGACGGCTTCCTCAAGCTCCCTGCGCGCGACCAGCTTGACCTGCCCATCGAGACGAAGAACGAGGAGGTTGGCCACGAGAGCGTCACGATCCGTGAGAGCCTGCTCGAGGGCGTGTTCGAACTTGGGGAGCGGCTCGTCGAGGTCGCGCGGAAGATGTACCCGCCGGGGATCATTGGCCCCTTCGCCCTCCAGGGCTCCGTCAAGCCGCACAAGGAGATTGTGATTTTCGACTTCTCCCCGCGGATGCCGGGGTCGCCGGTCCTGTACTCCAGCCCGTACTCCAAGTACTTCTTCGGCAAGGCGGTCACCTCGGGCCGGCGAGTGGCCATGGAGATCAAGGAGGCCGCGGAGCAGAACCGCCTCGCCGAGGTTGTGTCGTGACCGGGGGCGGAGCGGCGCACGACGTGGAACGCATCGCGCGCGGCAGGACGGCCTGCAGGCGTACTCGGCGTGGCGTGCGCTCCGACAGGCCGAGTTCCCCACTGGAAAGGGCGACGAGGGGGTCCACGTGGAGGCGGGGTCCTATCTCGTGGTCTGGGAGGGCCAGGAGGGGCTTGTAGTGCAACGGTTTGGTGAGGATCGCCTCGACCTCCCTGTCGACAGCGCGCTTGAACCCGTTGCTTCTCCTGCAGAACATCCCGTAGTCGCGCTCGAGGTCGGGCGACCACGCCGGTCCCCACGGCATCGTCTCACCGGAGGATCTCGTCCAGGCTCTTTCCCTTCTTGAACGGCCCCTTCAAGACCCCTCGGACGTCCTCGACGAACTCGGGCTTGAAGGCCGGGTCGAGGATCTTCTCCTCGCATTCCTCCACGATCCTCTCGATGGCCTTCGACTTGCCCCTGAGGCCGTCGCGCGCCTTCACGACGTTCACGACCCGGTTTGCGTGCTCGGAGAGCTCGATGAAGGCTTTCGGCACAATCTCAAATGACTCCACGCTATTCACCACCATAAATAGCCCAGCCCTCACGTCCGCCGACAGGACAGCACACCCCGGTATGGAACCGCCGGCCTTCGGAGGATGAAGCGGGGGGATGGGCGCGCGCCAGATCCGCCCCAACTGGGGCCTCGTGGCCCGCGGCTAGACGCTGAGCCCGATCACCGCGACTCCCGCCGGTGGCGAGAAGCTGGAACTCATCGGGGTCGTCTCGGGCGGGCAGGCGGCAAGCGGGGCCCCTCCGGCGCCGGGTCGCGTTCTCCAATGCTCCCGCGTGTAGTGGCCAATCATACAGGCCTCTCAAGCCTGGAACCCCGGTTCGAATCCCGGCGGGAGCATCCCCCTCCTTCCGGCGGCCTTGCCATGCCCCGGGCGGGCAAACATATATACAACACTATACGGATGCCAATAGCTGACTATGGGAATAACCACGATCCAAGTGGACACACGCACGCGGGACCGTTTGGCGCGGCTCAAGTCAAGCCCACGCGAGACCTACGATGAGCTCCTCAACAAGCTCTTCAGCTTGGTTCCCGAGGGCGATGAGGAGGGCCGCTACTCGCGGGCCTTCCGCGTCGGGCTGCTCGACGCGCGCCTCGACATCCGGCAGGGCCGCACCGTCCCCCACGAGGATGTGAAGAAACGCCTTGGCCTCTGAGCGTGGCGCTTGGCGGGTCGAGTGGGCCGAGACGGCGCTGCGCGACCTCTTCAGGTTGGATCGTCCCGTAGCCCGCCGGATCGTCTCCAAACTGGAGCGGGCCGCCACGGACCCGTCCCGATTCTTCGAACGCCTGACCGGTTCTGCCGATTACAAACTGCGCGTCGGGGACTACCGCCTGCTCGCGCTCATTTCGCACGAGGATCGGATCATCTACGTGGAACGGGTCGGGCACCGCTCCACCATCTACGATCGCCCGTAGACGAGACCGGCGCAATATGGCGGCATGGTCGGGGGCCCTCGGCTGTAGGTGTATCACTGGAATTCTCGTTTGGCCAGGCCGGCGCCCACGAGTGCGCCGGACTCGCCGCTCCCGGCCGACTCGACGACGCACAGGTGGTGTAGCGGCCATTCATGCAGGCCCTTCAAGCCTGTGACTGGGGTTCGAATTCCGGCGGGAGCGTCCCCAGCGCGGTTCAGGCCCACACCATCCCGGTGTTTCAGGTTCTGGCGTGTCCGCATCGAGGCGGGGCCGGCAGGAGGAACTCCCGCATCCTTCGGAAGTCCGCCGCTCGTGCGAGCCCTTCGCGCGAGGCGCCGGTCGGGACCCGGAGATCCAGGGGGGCCCTCCTCGACCGCAAGCATGGGTAACGTCCTCCCCCAGCGTGCCCCTACTCTTCCTGATGGACAAAGGGGAGCTTCTTCCTTTCGGGGGTGGCCTGGGCCACGATCCTCCCGATCTTCATCCGCGAGCGCACGTGCTCGTCCTTCTTGTGCCCAGAGAACCAGCAACGACGGTCTCGGCCATCTCGTCGCTGTACCCGGACTCGGCGGCCACGTCGTAGATGGGTTCCTTGTGCGGGAGGCCTCGGCGACCTCCTCGAGGACCTCCCGCAGGCGGGCGAGGTCGGCCGGCGAACTGCATCCACGAAACCAAGGCGCACCGCAGGGTCCGGCTACCGCCCGCCCCCATGCCGCCGCCGTCTCCCTCCGCGCGCGGAGGGTTGCGGCAGCTGGGGCGGCGCCCCCTGCGGCCTCTTCCCGCCGCGCGCCTCGAGCTCCGCCTTGCGCTGCCCCGCCTTCTTGTGGCCGGGCCTCGAACGCAGCGCCGCCTCGTACAGCCGCAGGGCCGGCGCGACCTGCCCCAACGTCTCAAGGTACAACGCCTTCCCATAGAGCACGTCCGCCGACTTCGGCGCCAACCTCAGGGCCCGGTCGAAGGCCGCGAGTGCCTCCTGCCTCCGGCCGAGCCGGCCGAGCGTCACGCCGAGGTCGTGCCATGCGGCGACGTCCTCGCGGTCGATGGAGAGCGTCTTGCGCAGCGCCTTCTCGAGGAGGTCCGACCGCTGCGCGCGTTTGGCGAGGTCGGCGAGGAGGTCCCACCCCTCCCGGCCCGAGGGGGCTGCCGCCGCCGCTTTGTCGGCCGCGTCGAGCGCGGCGTCCACGCGGTCCAGTTCGGCCAGGAGCGTCGCGCGGCGCAGCGCGGACGGCGCGTCGTCGGGGCGCAGCCGGAGCACCTGGTCGGTGGCCGAGAGCGCCTCCTCGCGCATGCCCTGGCGCGCGAGGCCGAGGGCCAGGTGGACCCAAGCGTCGGCGAGGTCCGGGTTCCGGCGCAGCGCCTCGCGCAGGCACGCCTCCGCGTCGGCCTCCCGCTCCTTCTTCCGGTAGTACACGCCGCGGTTGTACCAGCGCTCCGGGTCGGACTTCCCGTGGCGGAACGCCGCCGCCCGCGCGGCCCGCGCCTCGTCCTTGCGCCCCAACGCTGCGAGGCAGCGGGCCCGCCGGTCCCACGCGGAGGGGTCGTCGGGGCGGATGCGGAGCATCTCGTCGGCGGCCGAGAGCTCCTCGCGTGCCCACCCTTGCTTCTCGGCCACGAGCGCGCGGCACAGCGCCGCGTCGTAGGCGCGGGCGTCCAGCGCGAGCGCCTTCCCGAAGGAATCGAAGGCCTGCCGCGGGTGGGCGAGCGCGACATGCGCGTGGCCCCGGTTGTACCAGAAGGCCGCGCGGTTCGCGTCGAGCTGGACCGCCATCTCGTGGGCCTGGAGGGATTCGGCCGGCTGGCGGATCTCCCCTAGCGCGATGCCACGGCCGTCCCAACTGTCCGCTTCCCCACGCTGGCGCCAGACCGCCGCGTCGAACGCCGCCAACGCCTCCGGGAACCGTCCCATCTCGAGGAGGGCGAGGCCCCGGTTGAACCAGGCGTCCGCGTGCCCTGGGAACGCGCGGACGACGAGGTCGAAGTGCTGCAGCGCGCTTTCGGGGCCCCCGGCCGTCAACGCCGCGACCCCCGCCGCGAACTCCGCCTCCGCGGCCCGCACCCGCTCCTCGGCCCCCGGTCGGGCCTCGAACGCGCCGGGGCGGGGGAGGCGCGGCACCGGCGGGACCTTCCCGGGCGTGGGGGCAGGTTCGAGGGCGTGCCGGGGGGGTCCGTCGGCCATGGCCAAACCTCGCGGCTCCGGCAAGCGGACTTCCCCCGATAATCTCCTTTCGTGCCCCGGGGGTCTCGCCCCACGCTGCCCGGGGGCAGCGCCCCCGGCGCGCCGCCGCCCGCGGGGGCTCCCGCCCCACGCCCTGGTCGCGGCCTCATGGGGTGCTCGTCCGGAGGTAGACATCCACGAGCGCGAGGAGCGCCGGGACCGTGAGTCCCATGGCCAGCACTAGGGCCTGGACGTTGCGCAGGCCGGGGTGGGCAACTGCCCGGAGCGCGAGGCGCCCAAGCCTGTGGCCGAGGAAGAGGGCGGGAACGGCAAGAAGCGAGGCGAGCATCCCGGCGGCAGACCCCCCGTAGCTTGCGAAGGTCAGCCCCCCGAGGGCGGCGCCGCAACCCGCCAGGCCCAGCCATTCCGGCCCGCCCTTGGACTCGACCCAGAGGAGGAGCACCACCGACGGCAACAGCATGGGCGGCAACCACACGCCGGGCGACCCAAGGACGCCCACGTACAGCGCGAGCGCGACGCCGGCTGCCGACAGCACTGCGGTTCCGACGGCGAGCATCCCCACAAACGCGACGGGTCGGGGCTCGAAGCCGCGGGCCATGGCGATGAAGGAGCCCGCCCAGAGCCCAACGAGGGCCGGGTACAGCGCGTTGGTCCGGTAGAGCTCCCACTGCGCGACGATGCGGAAGTAGTGCTGCGCGTCCGGGCCCTGGAACCCCGGCAGCGTGGCGCCTTTGGCCACGGCTTCGGGCGTGCTGCTCAGGAACATGGGGCCCAGGAAGACGACGAACGAGTACATCATGAGCGCGCCGCCAAACGCGGCGGACCCGGCGCGGGTGATCGGGAGGTGGGCGGCGAGCGACATCCGGCACGACAGGAAACCGAGCAGCGTGAGGAGTACCGCCCACGCCACCATCGCGTGCGGCAGCGACCAGCGCGTCTCATCCAGCCCATAGGCCGCGTGCCACCCGTCGTCGAGCACCGCCCCGGAGAGCGCCAGGAGCGCGCCGCTGCCCACCAGGAGCACGCTTCCCGGCACGGACGCGGGCGGGAACCGAAGCGGGATCGGAGCTCCGAACCACCGGCCGAGCTCGGGCCGGTAGGTGGCGGCCACCGCAAAGGCCCCGGCGGACGCGACCCCCGCGTACATCAGGAGGTGGGGGGGGGTGAGGAAGGTCTCGAAGAGGTTCTGGCTGTGCCAGTAGACGTCCCACGCCGTCCCGAGCAGCAGGCAGCCGACGAAGCTTCCGAGGGAACCGTAGAGGAGGTGGAGCGCGCGGGCGGGGCCTGCCGTCCGTTTGGCGGCTTCATCGTGCGCCGCCGGCACCCGCGCCCCAGGGGCGACGTCTGCCCTGGCGGGTACATGAAGCCGTCGAGCCAGCCCACCGCGGAGCGGCCTCCGGGGCACCGCGGCCGAGGCTGGCGTGGCGGCACTCCGCGACGCGGCCCACGCCAGCCTCCCCTCCGCCGGAACCGGAGATTCCGAGAGACGTCCCCGGTCTCCAAGGCATTATCAATGCCCCCGGGGCAATGGGCTGGCGGGGCCTGGGGGCAATGGCCGCGAGCCAGGTCGGGGGGCTGATTCCAATCTACAGCAAGGTGGTTTGCACCGAGTGCCCCTGGCGCCTCCGGCACGAGTACCCGCAGCCCATGGGGCTCGTGTGCCGGTACCACATCGAGCGCTTTGACGGCGCCCCTGCGGCCGACGTCATCGCCGGGTTCTTGCGGTCGCACGGGTTTCGGGAGGACGCGCTCGCGTGGCTGCCGTCGAAGGCGGTCCTGCGCGCGCTCCAGGAGATCCGCAGCAGGATGCGGTAGGGCCGGGGCCGGCGCACCCGGGCGCCGCATGTGCGGGAAGCCGCTATTTCTTGGGGCGCACCACGCGCTCCCGCACGCCCTCCACGAGCATCGCCCGCCGCACGCGCAACGCCCCCGACCACCGCAGCAGCTGCCGCTTGAGCCGCGGGTACCGCTGGGGGTGCATGTCCGCGAGGTACGACGCGTACGCTAGCCCCCCCGTGGCGGCCGCCGCCGCCACCACGAGCGCGAGCGGCCACAGGGGCACGGGGCTCTTCACCGAGAGCGACGAGTCGGGGACGATCCCCGAGATGTTCAGCGCCGCGAGGCTCCCCTCGAGGTCCGAGTAGTTGATGGACTCGAACTCTGCTTGCGTGAAGTACCCGCGCGATTTCATCACAAAGTGGCGCGTCTGCGGCGGGTCGAAGGGCCCCTGGGTGAAGTTCGCGTAGTCGAACTCCACGGTGTGCCGCGTGAAGTAGACCCCCTCCGGCGTGTCGCGGGCGGCGCGCACGGTCTCCCGCACCTCCACCGTCGCGTTCGTGCCGATCGCGGGGAAGACGTGCGTCCGCCCCAGCCCGCCGCTCGCCTCGAACCACGGCGGCCTCGCGACCTGCGCCACCGGCCGCGCCTCCTCCTGGGTGGCCCACATGTAGATCTCCACGGTGACGGTCACGTTCTCCATCGACGCGTTGTACCGGTTGCGCAGGTCGAAGCCGTACACCGCCGTGGCGCCGGGCTCCACGCCGTTCCCCATCGAAATGAACTCGAACCGCGGGACGTGGCTCGGCCGGATGATCTCCTCCATCGATTCCGCCATGACCGTGGGCGCGAGCAGGCACACGACCGCTAGCACGGCGGCCGCCCCCGCGGCCCCTCGGGGCGCCGCGCTCACCCCCGCTTCCTCCTCGCGGGCCGCCCCGCGGGGCGGCGCCGCCCGAGGGCTTCGGCCACACCGTACCCCACCGCGACGGCGGCGACGCCGGCCCCCGCCGCCAGCCAGAAGAGGGACTCGCCCGCGTTCGAGTCCACGACGACCGACGTGTCGGGCGCGACCCCGTCGATCCCCAGGGCCTCGAGCGTCGCCGAGTAGTTCATCATGTCCACGAGCGGCGTGTCCCCTTCCTGCGCGATGGCGCCGAGCGACTTGAGTACCGCCCCCCGCGTGTTGTTCGTCGCGTCGAGGTACGAGAACCGCACGACGAGGCTGACGAGGTACACGCCGTCCGGCGTGCCGGCGGAGGTCGTGAAACTCCGGCGCAGCGTCACGCTCTCCCCGGCAGCGAGGTCCGGGGGGGGCGCCACCGACGCGTTGTCGAACCGCGGCGGCTCCGCGATCTCCGTGACGGGGCGCGCGTGCCGCCACTCGCCCCCCACCTGGAAGGTGAGGTCGAGCTGGAGCGAGTAGACCGTCTGCGCGAACCGGTTGGCCACCGTCACACCGACCGTGCCGGTTTCGCCCGGCCGGACCTCGACCTTCGTGAAGTTGAACTGGGGGATGTGGGCCGGGTCGCGCGTATCCTCGCCCGAGGCCATGGGCTCGGCGCCTGCGGGCGCGGTGAGGAGGGCTGCCGCCACGAGCAGCGCGCCCCAGGCTACCGCGCGCCGCCGGGTGCGCAACGTAACCCTCCGCGGGAATTGGGGGGACGCTATAACTTCTTTTCACGGTGTCCCATGGCGGGCGACAGACCGGTGGACGGGATGGCGGCATCCGCGCGGACCCCCGAGGCGGCCGTGGAGGCGGCGCTTGGCGCCCCGTGGGGCAGCGTGCTCCGCCGCGGGTGGGAGCGCTACGGCGACGTCGTCGTGCTCCAGTTCCTGGGCGCGGCCCCGGACGCCGCGCGGCGCACCGCCGCCGCCGCCGTAGGCAAGGCGCTTGGCGCCCGCGCCGTGGTCGAGGACTTCGGCGTCCGCCCCGGACCGACGCGTGCGCCACGCACGCGGCGCCTGTGGGGAGGGGACACCCGGTGCGTCCACCGGGAGGGCGGGGTTGCCTTTGCCTTCGACCCGATGAAGGTGATGTTCGCGTCCGGCAACCAGGCGGAGCGCGCGCGCATGGGCGCGCTCGACTGCCGTGGCGAGACCGTCGTCGACCTCTTCGCGGGGATCGGGTACCTCTCGGTCCCCCTCGCCGCGCGCGCGCGGGCCGCGCGGGTGGTCGCCTGCGAGGTCAACCCCGACGCCCACGCGTTCCTGCTCGAAAACGTCCGGCTCAACAAGGTCGAGGCCGTCGTGGAGGCGGTGCTGGGGGACTGCCGCGAGGTCGCGCCGCGCGCGGTCGCCGACCGGGTCCTCATGGGGTTCGTCCACGGCACGGCCGCGTTCCTCCCGACGGCCCTCGGGTGCCTGAAGCCGGCGGGTGGCGTGGTGCACTTCCACGAGGCCTACCCGCAGGAGACGAAGTTCGCCGACGCGCGCCGCGCGCTCGCCGAGGCGGCGGGAGACCGGTGGAGCGTTGACATCGTCGGCGCGCGCGAGGTGAAGTCCTTCGCGCCGGGCATCGACCACATCGTCGTCGACGCCCGCTTCACGCCGGCCGCTTGAGGCACGCGCGGCGCGTGGGGCCCCCCGCAACGCTCATCCGCCCCGCCCGCTTGCCCCGGCCCGTTGCCGGCGACGGACAGCCTGGAGGCCCCCGGGGCCGAGGAGCGGCGCGTGCGGCTGCCGCCCGCGCGCAGCGGTCCCCGCATGCTCGCGGCCGTCGTCGTCTTGATGCTCGTTTTCCTGGGTTCGCTCTGGTACGCTTCCTTCACGGTCCTGCGCGACCGCGGGCCCGACCGGGTGGTCCTCGGCATGGAGAGCTGGGAAGCCGGGACGATCGTGGTCGTGGTCGAGGAGGTGCGGCAAGGCGGCGAGGTGCTGCTCACGACCCTCAACGTGACGATCCGGACGGCCTCGAACGTGGACCTCTACGACGCCGCGCCCGGCCAGACGGTCGAGCTCGACGGGTTCAACCTGACCGTGGAGTTCGAGGACACCGACCGCCTGCAGAGCCTCACGCGGGGCGACCGGATCATCATCCGGGCCGACCCGCCCGAGAAGGTCGAGAACCTCATCCTCTCGACGCTCTACCTCGTGTCCGACGGGCGCGAGTGGTCCCGGATGTCGCTGCCGCCCTAGGGAGCAGCGGCTTGGGGGGGGAAAGCCAAGGGCCGCCGGGCTCGGGGCACCCGAGTGGGCCCGGCCCGATTCGAACGGGCGACCTCCCGGTTATCAGCCGGGTGCTCCAGCCAGCTAAGCTACGGGCCCTCGGAAGGATGCGGGCATTTCGGTGGTGCTATAAAAGCATCGGCGGGGGGTGGGCGGGGATTGGTGTGACCGCGCGCTCATGCGTCGAGCGGGACACGCGCGACCTCTACGTCCGTCATGGTGAGCAGCGGGTGGAACGTCGGGTACCCGTCCGCCAACTCGTCGGGGCCGTCGAGCACGCCCGCGCGCGCGAGCGTGCCAATCGTGAACGCGGCGGCCTGGTGCCGGTCGGCAAGCGCGCGCAGGAACGACGGTTCGGCGGGGTCGGCGGCCACCGCGCACGGCGAGCCGGGCGCCCAAGAGAGGGCCTTGTCGAGGGCAGCGCCCGCGTGCGGCGAAGGTGCCCCCGCCGCGGGGTCGCCGGCGACGGCGAAGATGGGGCGCGCGCCCCGTTTCATGAGCATCCACGCGGCCCGCGCGTCCCGGTCGGACACGCCCTCGCCCTCACGGATCACGCAGACGACCTTCCCGGCGCTGCCAAGCGGCATCCCGCCGGCGCACGCAACCCGGCGGGCGTAGAGGTAGGTGAGCGACTGGCGCACCTCCACCTCGACCTCGTAGTCGGGGCCGTCCAGCCTCACGCCGAGCGGGTGGCCCGCGGCCGCGGCCGCCTCCGAGATCGAGGCGCCGCACACGCGCCCCAACTCCGTCGAGGTGTACGAGTGGGTCCCCGTGCGGCGCGGCCGGACCGCGAACGTGCGCGCGGGGGGCGGGAGGTGGCGCAGGGCGTAGGCGGCCGCCGCCCGGGCGACGACCTCAAGGTCGCCGCTCGGGACGACCGCCACGGGCGAGACGGAAACGAGCCCGAACGTGCGCGCGCAGATGCGGCTTGCGGCCTCGAGGTCGGTCGTGTCGATGTACAGGTGCCCCCAGTCGTCGCGGATCAGGCAGTCGAGTTTCGCGCGAGCAAACGCCGCCTCGATGTTGCGCTTGAGGAGGGTGACGAAGCGCTTGCGTACCGCGGTGCTCTTGAGCGTGAGCTCGCCGAACCGGAGGAGGAGGGTCGTCTCCGCGGGGGGAGGGGGCAGAGGAGGCGCCGAGGGGGCGGGCGGCTCGGGGGCGGCCACGGGCGGCCGAGGCGGGGCGCGCTACATGAACGTGCGGGGGCGGCGGCATCAAAGCCGCGCCACGGCCTCGATCTCGACGCGGGCGCCCTTGGGGAGCGCCACCACCTGGACCGCGGCGCGCGCCGGCAGCGGGCGCGCCGTGAAGTGGCGCGCGTAGACCTCGTTCATCCGCGCGAACTCGGTGAGGTCTATCATGAAGACCGTGGTCTTCACGACGTCCGCGAGCGACCCGCCTGCGGCGTCAAGGACCGCCGCGAGGTTCGCGATCGCGCGCTCCGTCTGCTCCTCGATGCCGCCCTCCACGAGGGCGCCGGTGGCGGGGTCGAGCGGGACCTGCCCCGACAGGAACAGGAGGTCGCCCGACCGCACGGCCTGCGAGTAGGGGCCGACGGCCTTCGGGGCCGCCGTCGTGTCGACGGCGTGGGGGGCGGGCGCGGTCACCACGCCTGCAACGCTCCCGCCCGTTTTCTGCCTTGCGCCCCCCCGCACCCCGCGGATTTGAGGCCCGCGCCTGACCCGACTGGTCGCCCGGCGGCCGGACGGAGTTTTCCCGCGCGCGCCCTCCGCCCCGGGGGTCCCTCAACACGTCCGGTACGAGGTGGGCCTGCTCCCTTCCGGGCCTAGGCCGATCCCCTCTGCATACGCCGCGGCCGCCTTCCCTCCGGAAAGCACCCGCAACCCCGTCCGTTCGAGGGCCGAGACATCATGGGAATCGCGCGCAGCTCCGCCAAGCCGCCGGTTCGCCGCATCGGGCCTTTTCGACCCCACCTGTAGACGGTCGTGGTGGTGCAGGGAACGCCTAACTCCCCGGTCTAGGCACGAGTTTTCTCCCCGCGGGCTTGCGGGCACGATTGCGGCTCTCCCACGTGCGGGGCTCCCATTAGAACCCATCGCTGGAACGATCACGCACGCGAGCGGGAGCACAGGGTTCAAGCGCGCACGCCGCCTTCCAAGTCGCCAAGGACGCTCCATGTCGCAGGCGACCCCGGCCGCACCGTATCCCGCGCGCCCCTTCCACCGGCCCGTGGGCGTGGCGGTCCTTGCGGTCATCCTGATCGTCGTCGGATTCATCGTGGCCCTGGCCGGCCTCGTGGCGGTCCTCGCGCTAGGGGTCGCCATGGCCGTCGCATTCGGCCCCACAGCCGGGCTGCTCGGCGCGGCGGCCGGCTTCGTGGTCCTCCTCCTCGGAGCCGCCACCCTGGTCGCAGGGCTCGGGCTGTGGCGCATGCAGTCCTGGGCCTGGTGGCTCGCGGTGGTCGTGCTCCTTGCCCAGATCCTCTTCGGAATCGGCGGATGGGTCATCCCGGCCATACTCCTCCTCTACCTGATCCTGGTGCGGAGACACTTCAACCAGTGAGGGGATCCCGTGGCGCCGCCGGCCGCGCTCGCGCACGACGAGGCCGGGCCCCGGGACGCACGGCCGGTCGTCCTCCTTCACGGCTCACCCGTGGACCGGCGGATGTGGCGCCCGCAGCTTGACGAGCTCGCCTCCGAAGGGTACCGGGTCCTCGCCCCCGACCTGCGCGGCCACGGCAGGAGCCCGCTGCCGGCGGGCCCGTGGACGCTCGAGGACTGCGCGGCGGACGTCCTGGCGCTCGCCGACCGCCTGGGGCTCGAGCGATTCGTCCTCGGGGGGCTCAGCGTCGGGGGGATGGTGGCGCTCGCCGCCGTCGAAGCCGCGCCGCGGCGCGTGGAGGGGCTGCTGCTCGCGGCAACGCGCGCCGACGCAGACCGCCCGGAGGAGCGCGAGCGGCGCATGGAGGTGGCGCGGGGGATCCGCGCGCGTGGGGGGGAGGACGCCGCGCCGTTCGTCGACCGCGTGTTTACTCCCCCCACGGTGGACGGCCGCCCCGAGCTCGTGGCTGCATTCCGGCGGATGGCCGAGGGCACGCCGGCGGAGGGGCGCGCCCTCATGCTGGACGCGATCGCCCGCCGGAAGGACCGGCGGGGGCTGTTGGGGGCCGTGCGGTGCCCCGCGCTCGTCATCGTGGGGGCCGAAGACCCGATCACGCCCGTGTCGGACGCCCGGGCGATCCATGAAGGCGTTGCCGGGTCGTTCCTGCAGGTCGTGGAGGGCGCGTCGCACCTCGTGAACATGGAGGCGCCGGGCGTCTTCAACCGGGCGGTCGTGAACTGGCTGATGTTCTCCGGGCTCGAGCCCTAGCGGAGCCGCCGCCCGTCATTTGAGCAGCAGGGCATCGCAGAACGGGCACACGGCCCACGCGGCCTCGATGGGCTCCGCACACGTGGGGCACCTGAGGGCGATCGGCTCCGCCGGGTTCGACGGCCTGCCTTCGGCGGCCCGGCCTGTGGCCGCAGCGGGCGCAGGCGCTGGCGTCCCTAGTCGCCGCACGGGGCGCACGCGCGCGGCAGGCGCGGCGGCGCTCGGCACGGTTGCGCCGGGCCTCGCGGCGGCCGCCGGAGCCGCAGGGACGGACACGAGCAGTGGCTTCGCCGCCGGCCGCGGCGCGGGGGCGGCCACCGCTACCCCCGGGGGGACTCCCCGCGCCGGGACAGACACCTGCACCGCCTGCGGCGCGGCCGCCGGCGCGAGCAGCCCCTCCTCGCCATTGTCCCTCGCCCCGCGGCGCCGCATGACGAGCAGGCCGATGACCGCCGCCAGCGCAGCCGCCACCCCGACTCCGCCGACCACCGCGGCGTCCACGGAGCCTCCGGCGGCCCCGGAACCGCCGCCGCCCGCGGGCGGCACGGGCTCCTCGGGCTTGACCTCCTCCCAAGTCGCCGTGACCGTCTTGGGGCCGTCCACGGACACCGTGGCCTGCGCGGAGGGCGACGCCGCGCCGCCGGTCCACCCCACGAACCGGTACGTGACCCCGCCCTCGGCCACCTCCATGGCGTCAACGCTCACCGTGGCCATGGCGCCCTCGTCGTACCAGCCGGCGCCCGTCGCGTTGCCCCGCGCGGAGACGACCGTGAGCTCGTACTGCAGCGTCCAAATGGCGGTGACCGTCTTGGGCGCATCCATCACGACGGAGGCGTCCTCCTCCGGGGAGCTGTAGTCGCCCGTCCACCGGGCGAAGGCGAACCGCACGCCGTTGCTCGCGTACTGCGGGCTGTCCACCTGGAACGTGGCGGTCGCGCCGCCCCGGTACCAGCAGTCAGTCACGTCGCAGGGCGGCGGGGCGTGCGCGCTCTGGATGGTGAGCCGGAACGTCGGCGCGAACGTGGCGACGAAGGTCGAGGGGCCGGTGGCGGCCACCGCGTGGATCCGCTCGCCGCCGTCCGACCACGAGTCGAAGTCCCACCGCTGGTTCGCGCCCACCGACTGGGTCGGGCTCACGCCGATGTCGTGGCTCCCGCCCTCGCGCCACCACACGGTGTGCGGCGCAGTGGCCGCGACGCCGTCGACCGTGAGGCCGAGCCCGGTCGGCTCGGTGTCCACGATGACCTGAAACTCCGTCGTGAACCGCGCCGTGAGGCCGAGCGGGCCCGTGGCCGTCACCACGTGAGTGACCTGCAGGTGGTCGCTCCAGCTTGCGAACACGTAGCGGGCCGCAACGCCCGCCTGCGGGGACAGGGCCTGGACCACGTGGTCCGTGCCAACCTCCCACCACAGCTCCACCGGTGCCGTGTAGGCCTCGCGGTCGAGCACGACCTGTAGCCCGGCGGGGACGGTGTCGACGCTCGCGCGGAACGAGGAGGGCGAGAAGAGCGCCGTATACGTGACCGGCCCGTCGGCGTACACGATCCGCTCCGTGGAGTAGCTGTCCACCCAGCCCGTGAGGACGTAGCGCGTGTCGAGGACCTCCACCTCGTACCACGGCCCCTGGATCCGGTGCGACTCCCCTTCCGGCCACCAGGCCGAGTAGGGCGTCGGGGTCTCCACGCCGTCGAGTTCGAGGGCAATCTCCGGGGGGTCGGTCGCGAGCGTCGTCCAGTACTCGGTCTGGTAGTGCGCGACGAGGTCCATGGGTGCGGTGGCGTTGAAGGACCTCGACATCGGGCCCCCGTCCGACCAGTTGGTGAACGTGTGGCGCGTCTCCGTCCCGGCCATCACCAGGCCCGGCGCCGCAAGGTCGTGCTCGCTGCCTGCGGCCAGCCAGGTGGAGACCGGGCCGTCGTAGCGGTTACCGTCGAGCGTGATGAACGTCCCCGGCCGGTCCGTCTCCGCCTCGAAGAGGTACTCCGAGATGTCGTAGAGCGCCACGATTTGGAGGGGCCCCGTCATGATGTGTGTGAGCTCTTCCCCCGTCCCGCCTGCCGACCATGAGTCGAACGCGTAGCGCACGCCGTTGGAGGTGTACAGGGGCATGGCGTTGACCCGGTGCTGCGTCCCGTTCTCCCACCAGAAGGACGCGGGCGTCGACCGCTGGATCCCGTCGACGGTGAGCGGCAGCCCGGCGGGCGATGTCGAGAGGTTCGCGCGGAATTCCGTCCGGAAATAGGCGGTGAGGGTCACGTCGCCGGGAGAGCAGTCGATGGTCTGGAGCTGGTTGCCCCCGTTCGACCACCGGTCGAAGACGTAGCGGACTTCCCCGTCGTACTGGGGCGACCCGACACTCACGCGGCGCAGCGTCGTGCATTCGTCCACGAAGGGGGTGCTCACGTTGTCGTTCTGGTTGAAGACGTAGAGCCCCGGCGGCTCGGTCGTCATCGTGAGGCGCGGCTTGCGCATCTCGATCTTCGTCAGGAACGCCTCACCGCCCGCGGCCGTCGTGTCGTAGGCTCCCTGGGTCGTGGGGAAGTTGGACGAGACCGTGTACCCCGTGATGTAGGCCGTCCCGTTGGCGTCCGTGGCGACGGCGTAGCCGTAGTCGGTGCTGGACCCCCCGAGGAACGAGCCGTAGACCATTTGGTTTCCGGCGGCGTTCAGCCGGACGATGTAGGCGTCGTAGCTCCCCGCGAGGTTCTGCTGGTCGCGGTACGTCGTGACGGGGAAATTGGTGGACTGCGTGTACCCCGTGAGGACGGCCTCCCCGAGACCGTTTACCGTCACACCCCAACCGTAGTCATAGCTCGACCCGCCGAGGTACGACGAGTAGTCGAGGTCCCCGGTGCTCAGGTTGACCTTCGAGAGGAACGCGTCGTAGACCCCGCCGATGGAGGAGCTGAACGAGCTCCCCGTGGTCGGGTAGTTGGAGGAGAGGGTGTACCCGGTCACGAACGCGACCTGGCCGGATATGGCCACGGCATTCGCGTAGTCGGAGGAGCTCCCCCCGAGGTACGTCGAATAGGTGAGTGAGGACAGCTCCGCGTCGAGCTGCGCCACGAAGACGTCGTACCCCCCGGCAAGCGACCGCTGCTCCCCGTTTGCGGTGGTGGGGAAGGTCGACGACGTCGTTCGTCCCACCGCGACCGGCAGGCCGGCCGCGTCCGTGCGCAGCGCGGCGCCATAGTCGTTCGAGTTTCCGCCGAGGAATGTCGAGTTGAGCACCGCCCCCGTCTGGTTGAGCCGCGTAACGAACGCGGCGTAGGTGCCGGACTTCGATGTCTGGAACGCGCCAGCGGTAATGGGGAAGTTGCTCGAGGCCGACTCCCCGGTCACATAAACCGTGTCGTTTGCCCCGACCGCAACGCCCCGGCCGTAGTCGTTGGAGGTGCCACCGAGGTACGTGGAGAAGACGAGCGTGGAGCCCGTGGCGTCGATCTTGGAGACGACAAGATCGTAGGAGCCACCGTTGTGCGTCGCGTCATGCGCGCCGGCTGTTGTCGGGAAGTTCGTCGATAGGACGTAGCCTGTGATGTAGGCGCCGCCCGCCGCGTCCACGAAGAGGTCCTGCGCATAGTCGTTGGAGGTCCCGCCAATGTACGTCGACCAGAGGAGGGAAGTCCCGCTCGCGTCGAAGCGCGTGATGTAGAAGTCGAGGTTCCCGTTCCAGCCGGTGTCAAAAGCGCCGTTGGTCGTCGGGAAGTTGGAGGACGACGTGTATCCCCCGACGTAGATGCTCCCGTCGGTGGCCACGTGGACCCCACGGCCATAGTCCGTCCCCGACCCGCCGAGGTACGTGGAGAACACCAGGGGGTCGATCGTGAGCGTCTGCCCTCCGTCCCACCCGGAGCACTCGAACCCGGCCGATGCCGGCGCGCGCAGGACGAATGCGCAGGCGACGGGCGCTCCGGCCGACGAGGCGGTGGGGGCCGAGTCCGTGAGGGGGCCTGCGGCGGTCGAGGCGACGAGGGCTCCGTCGGGCGTCAGCGTCAGGCGGTCGACTCCGCGGTACGTGAACGTCACGGCCGAGAGGTCGGCCCCGGGGCGGGCGACGACCTCGTACTTGGGGCCCCCAGCCGTCGCGCGATAGACGAGGTCGATGTTGGGCCAGGCCTCCCTGTACACGAGCGCGCCGAATGATGGCACGTCCCGGAACCACTCCGTGTCGTCGCCCCCCAAAAAGAAATTCCGTTTCCCGGGCGAGGGCTCCATCGGGAGCGGGGAGCGGCCGCCCCCGCCTTCGAACGAGACGGTGACGACCGCGGTTGGCGCCGGCGCTGCGGCGGTGGGCGCCTCTGGGGGCGCCCCCGTGAGGTCGGCGCCAGCCGGTTCCATGACATAGCGCACGAACCCCGCGCCGAACCCCGCGAGAACACCTCCCGCGCGAGCGTGGTAGAGGATGGACGGGTCATCCACCTGGCCGTCGTTGCGTATGAACACGGCCGGTGCCGCGGGCATGGCAACAGCCGGGCCCGGATCGCCGAGGGTGGGTTCCTTCAAGGGGGTGCGGTTGACCGCAGGTGGGGCGGAGAGCCTGTTGGCACCGATGAAGTCGGGCGCCCCGGCATCCGCCATGGCGCCATCGGGGCCCTGCGAGGGCCCATTTCCTAGGATTCCCGCTGTGGGACCGGCGGCAAGCAACGCCGTGGTCGCGAGGGCGGCCCACGACGTGAGACGAGAACGAACCACCCGAGACGCAACCAACAGGAAACCCCCCGAACGGCCATCCAATTACCCTGGGTGCTCCTTTAAACTTATGGGCAACGTGTAGGCTCGCCCGGACAGTGGGCCGCCACAGGCCCGCCCGGCAGCGCGCCCCGGCCAGAACCAAGTCCTCATAGAGCCCTCCGCCGTTAGCGGGCACCCCGGGGAGGGCACAGCCTGCCGGCCAAGATCGCGAGCAACCGCGGACGCGCGCGCCCTACGGCCGCACGGCGCAAGCGGTCGGCAGAGGAGAAGGCGCGCCGGCAGGTGCTCGACGACCTGGACGACCTCCACGAGCACGTCCAGGGGCTCGAGGACACGCTCGCGGACATCGCGGAGGTCCAGCGGGTGGCGGCCGCCGCCACGGTCGTGGTCGCCCGCGCCACCTACGCGCTGCTGGAGTTTGCGGCCGTCGAGATCCCGAAGGCCTCGGGGCAGCAGGCGCCCCCCGAGCTCATGGAGGAGCTGGAGGCGCTGGAGGAAGAGCTTGCGAAGCTGGAGGACGTCCACTCGCTGATGGACCACCTCGAGCAGTACCGCGACGAGGTCCTGAAGCCGTAGGGGCGGCGCGCGGGCCTCAGCGCCCGCGGAGCGCCGCCAGGCTGTCCTTGGCTTGGTCGGCCACCACGGAATCCGGGTCGCGCGACATCTCGCGGAGCGCCGCGTAGAGGGCGGCGCGGGCCTCCGGCGGGACGCGCGGCTCGATCCCGACCGCGGTCACGGTCGCCTGCCGCCGGACGGCCTCGTGGCCGCCCGCCATGAGGCCAGCGACCGCGTGGGCGACCCGGTCGAGCTCGGCCGCCGTTAGCGATTCGCGGATGTCCACGAGCGCGGCGGAGGCGTTCGTCCGCGCCGTCTGCTCGGGCTTCTCGTGGATCGCGAGGAGCGCTCCGATCGCCGACGCCCGCGGGGGGCCGACCAGCCGCGGGAACGACGCGCGGATGGCGGCGCGCGAGGCCCGCCGCACGAGGGGCTCGGCGTCCTCGATACCGGCAACGATTCCGGGGGCGACCTCGGGCGACGCGTTGATCGGGAACCGCTCGGGCGCCACTCCCGCGAGCCGCCGCGTCTGCGAGACGGCGATCGCCCGCGCCCAGGCGACGATGCCTGAGCTCCCGCCCGCGGTCGCCTCCGGGCTGGGCGGCGGCCCGCGATCGAGTGCGCCTCCCGGCCGGGCCGCAAGCGACCACAGGAGAAACGCGAAACTGGTGACGGCGGGCTCGGCCGGCGTGACGGCGCGCTCGGCATGCTCGCGCACGCCTGCCGCCTCCGCATGCGTGAGCGAGGGGACGACCGCCATGAGTTCCTCCAGCGCATCGATTCGCCCCTTCGCGTCGCCTGTGAGCGAGTCCTCCCGCAGCCGGCGGAGCACAGGGGCTCGCGCGTCGGGGGACGCGTGTGCGGCGACCGCGACCGCCGCCCGCCGGGCAGCCCACGCCTTCACCGGGTCGTCGGAGCCCATCATACGCAGCAGCGCGTCCACGAGCTCGGGCGTCGCGTGCTCGCCCGTCGACGCGTGGATGCGCGGCAGGACGTCGCACCAGGACGCGACCACCCCGGTGTCCGGGTCTTCGACGAGCTTGGGCAACAGCGCCGCGAGGCGGGTCTGCCCGACCGGCGGCGACCGCTCGAGGCAGGTGGCGATCGCTCGGGCCGCCCCCCCGCGGACGGGCGCGTCCCCGTCCCGCTCAGCGGTGGTGATCAGGGCCTCGATGAGCGCCCCGCGGCCCGCCTCTGGCAGGCGGGGCGCGACCTTGGCGGCCGACGCGATCGCTTGCCACCGGACGCTGGCCTCCGGGTCGTACGTGGCGCGCACGAGGACGTCGGGGAGCGCCGATCGCGCAAAATCGGGCAGCGTTTCCGTGTGGCTCGAGAGGTACGCGAGCGACTGCCGCCTGCGCGGCGCGGAGCGGGAGCCGGTCCCCGCGAGTGCCCACTCGGCGTCGAACTGGTGCCTGACCGGGGGGGAGAACGCATACAGGAGGGCGGCAAGTGCGAGGGCGACGAAGGCCGCAAACAGGGCGGCCGCCCCGGGGGCGACCAGCGCAAGCCCGAGCAGGGTGAGCGTGAGCGTGGCGGCCGTGACGGCAAGCCGCAGGGGGACGGCGCGCCGGCCACCGGAGGTCTCGGAATGCCCCTCCACCGCCGGAACCGCCCCAGTGCGGCCCATGGGAGCCGAACCCATAAGACCGGCAGCCCGCCATTTCGCCGCGCATGAAGACCCGGGGGACCGGCCCAGAGCGTGGCCCTCCGCCGGAGGGGGGAGCGCCGCGCGCGGCCGCGCGGCGTGCGCTCCACGTCGCCGTCTCCGCGGCTGTGCTCTACTGGTGGTTCCCGGAGCGCGTCGTGGAGCTCGGCGCCACGCGCGACCAGATCGTGATTGCTGGCATGGCGGTGGCCGTCGCGCTCGAAGCGGTCCGCCTCCGGCGGCACGCACTCGTTTTCCCAATGCGCGAGTACGAGCGCAACCGGGTCGGTGGCCACGTGTGGCTCGTCGCCGGCTGCGCGGTGGCCGTCCTCCTCTCCGAGCAGCGCTTCGCCATGGTCACGATCCTGGGGACGACGCTCGTGGACCCGCTCATCGGGGAGCTGCGCGGGCGGGGGCACGAGCGCCTCGCGCCGGTGGCAGGCCTCGCCGCGTGGGGGGCGCAGGCCACCGCCTGGGTCCTCCTCGTCCCGCTCGACACCCCGTGGGCCCTCATCCCGCTCGGCGCGGTCGTCGCGGTCGCCGCCGAGGCGGTGGACATCCCCCACCTCGACGACAACCTAACCATGAACCTCGCGCCGCTCGCGGCCATGACGGCCGCAGCCACGCTCGTCGGGTGAGGCGGTCACGCGCTGCGGTAGCCGCAGACCTCGCAGGTGTCCGCGGCGGTCTGCGACCCGCACCGCGCGCAGTGTCCCGCGGCCATGATGACGCCGTTGGAGAAGTCGAGGAAGATGGAGAACTCGGGGACGGCGGGCACCTCCACCCGGAGGTGGCCCCCCCCGCCGTCGCGGTCCGTCGGCCGGCGCGCGACCCCGTGAGGCGCGCGGCGGGGCGGGGGCGGAGGGGCGCGCGCCTGCGCGATTTCGCTACTGCGCGGGAGAGAAGGCAACGGCAAAACGGCTCCTTGTGGGTAGATCCGGCCGCCTGTCATGTACGTCGCGGGGCGATTCTCGGCCAAACGTAAGAAGGGAAACGCGGCCGCCGCCGTCGGGGACGGGCCCGACGCGAAGGCCTGTCCGGTCGGCCGGCCGCCAGGCCCGGGCGCGGTGCCCCCCGCCGTGGGTGGCTTATTCTGGGCGGCCGCCATGGGGCCGGCCGTGGCAACCGCGAGGCCGTCGCCCCCGCGGCAGTCGTCCCTCGGGGGAGGCGGCGACTGCGTGTGGACCATCGGGTATTCGGGCCACACTCCCGCTACGTTCGTCAGGGCGCTCAAAGGTTCGGGCGTCACGCGTGTGGTGGACGTACGCTCCGTCCCCCTCTCGCGCAAGCCGGGGTTCTCCAAGCGGTCGCTGTCGGCGTACCTCGCGGCTGCGGGCCTCGGCTACGTCCACATGCCGGAGCTCGGCGCGCCGCGCGAGCTCCTGCAGCGCAAGAAGGGCGGCGCGCCGTTCACCGAGCTCGCGCGGTCCTACCGCGCGTCGCTTGCGGGCAAGGGGAGCGACCTCGCGCGCGCCAGCGCGCTCGCCCGCGAGCACCCCTGCGCCCTCATGTGCCTCGAGCAGGACCCCAACGACTGCCACCGCGGCATCCTCGCGGAGGCGCTCGCGCGGCGGGGTTTCCGCGTCGTGCACCTCTAGCGCAGGTCGCGCCGGGGGGCAGCAGAACGAGCGCGGGGCGCGTGGTGCCCTTCCAGGCCGAGTCCAGAGGGGAGCGGCCCGCCCTTTGGGGGGACGGGCGGGCGCCACGCCGTGAGACGCCACGGAGCGCCCGGGAAGGGGCCGTCCCGACGGCCAACCCGCACCATATACGTTTCCTAGGTCGCCCCCCCAACCGTAGTTATACCTCCCCCACGTAAGGCGCCGGCCTGAAAGGGGTTTCGCCTTGCTTCAACAGACGGTTCGTGTGGGGAAGAGTCTGCGCCCGCCAGTAGCCATCGGGATCGTGGCAGTCGTGTTCCTAGCGCCGGTCTTGGCCGGCTGCTTCGGCCCGCCGCCGCCCCCGCCCGGCACCCGCAACCTGCAGCTCGTGATGGGGTCGATGAACCCGCTCACGGGAGCGCTCTCCAGCCTGGGCCCGAGCATGGAGAATGCGGCCAAGCTCGCCGTCAAGGACGTGAACAGCGCGAACCTAGGCCTCACGATCACCGCGCACTACGAGGACGACAAGACGACGGACACGACCGCCGCGACCGCCACCTTCAACAGCCTCGTGGCGAGAGGCGCGACCGCGATCCAGGGGCCGTGCTGCTCGGGCGTCACGGGGGCGATACTCGACCTCGCCAAGCAGAACGAGGTCGTCGTGTCCTCGCAGTCCGCCACGAGCCCCGCGCTCACGCTGGACCGCGACAACGCCGGCTACTTCTGGCGGGTCGTGCCGAGCGACGCCGTGCAGGGGAAGGTCCTGTCTGACCTCGTCGAGGGGGACGGTGTCACGGACGTGCGCATCATCGCGATCAACAACGCCTACGGGACGGGGCTCGCGAAGGTCTTCAAGGAGACGTTCGAGGCGGGGGGTGGCACGGTGGACGACCCGATCCTCTACGACGAGGGGGCGGTCACCTTCTCCTCGCAGGTCACCGAGGCCTGCGCGTCGCCGCGGCCGGAGGGCCTCGTGCTGGTCGTCTACACGGACGAGGGCGCGACTATCCTCAAGGAGATGGAGGCGCAGGGCTGCCGGAGCGCCTACAAGATCTACGGGTCGGAGGGCGTGTACGACCAGGCGGGTACGCTGGCGACGAAGGCGGGCCAAAACGCCACGGGCGTGTGGCTTGCGGCCGGGATCAAGGGGACGAACCCGGAGGCTGGCAGCCTCGCGGCGTGGGAGGCGCACTACAAGGCGGAGTACCCGGGGAGTGACCCCCTAGCGTACTCCGCGGAGTCCTACGACGCGGTGATGTACATCGCGCTGGCGGCCTTCGAGGCGAACTCCGTGCAGGGGAGCGCCATGAAGGCGGCGTTCCACAAGATCGCGAACCCGCCCGGGACAGCGTGCTCGACATTCGCCGCGTGCGCCGCGCTCATCGTGGCGGGGACGGACATCGACTACCAGGGGTTCGCGCACAACTTTGAGTTCGACGCCAACTACGAGCCGACGACGGGGATCTACTCGTGGTGGGAGATCAACGCGAGCGGCGAGATGACGACGATCGCGACGGGCAAGTCGGCCTGAGGGGAGCCGGCGCCCGACGGCGCTCGCGGCGGCGCGGCCCGCCGCCCGCGGGGGGCTCAGGGCCCCTCGGCGGCGGCGCTACCCTCCGGTGCGGCCACCTCCGGCCCGCCCTCCTGCCGCTTGCCTAGATAGAGCCGCGCGACGCGCTCGTCCGCGAGCAGGTCGAGGCCCGTCCCCTCGAAGCGGTTGACCCCTTGGTCGAGGACGACCCCGCGGTCGCAGGCCGCGAGCGCCTTCTTGGCGTTCTGCTCCACGAGCAGCACGGGGACGCCCGAGTCGGCGATCTCGCGGACCGTCTTGAACACGGTCTCCTGGACGGCCTGTGCCAGGGCGGCGGTCGGCTCGTCGAGCAGGAGCAGCTTCGGGTCGCTGACCAGCGCGCGCGCGATGGCAACCATCTGCCGCTCGCCCCCCGACAGCCGCCCCGCCTTCTCGCGCGCGCGGGTCCGCAGGACGGGGAACATGTCCTGCGCGCGCGCGACCCGGTCCGAGAGCCCCGCCGGCTTGCGGAACCCCCCCATCTCGAGGTTCTCGACGACGGTGAGGTTCGGGAAGACATTCTGGATTTGCGGCACGAACGCAAGCCCGGCCGCCACCAGCCGGTCGGGGGCCTGGTTGGTCACGTCGGCCCCCTCCAAGAGCACGCGGCCCCCCCGCACGGGGATGAGGCCGAAGACCGCCCTGAGGAGCGTGCTCTTCCCCGCGCCGTTCGGCCCGATGATGCACACGGCCTCCCCCGGCGCCACGGACACGGAGACGCCGTGGAGGACCTCGAGCTCGCCGTACCCGGCGACGATGCCCTCCGCCGAAAGCACGGCCCCCGCGGTCATCCCCCCAGGTACGCCTCAAGCACGCGCGTGTCCTCCTGGACGGACTTGGGGGGCCCCTCGCAGACCTTCTTGCCCCCCGCGAGCACGACGACCGGGTCGCAGCGCGAGAAGACGGTCTCGAGGTCGTGCTCCACGAGGACGAAGGTGATGCCGCGTTCCCCGCGCAGCCGGTCGATCCGGTCGAGCAGGTCGCGGGCGAGCGTGGGGTTGACGCCGGCGACCGGCTCGTCGAGCAGCACGACGGACGGGTCCGTCATGAGGGCGCGGGCGAGCTCCAGCAGCTTCCGCTGCCCGCCGGAGAGGGAGCCCGCGTACGCGTCCCGGAGGTGGTCGAGCCCGAATGCGCGCAGCGTCTCGTCGACGCGCTCGCGGGTGGCGGCCTCCTGCTCCTCGACAAGGGGGCGGGCGAAGATCGCGAAGAGCGCGCGCTCGCCGAGCTGATCGCGCGGCCCGAGGAGGAGGTTTTCGGCCACCGTGAGGCGCGCGAGCGTCCGGGTGATCTGGAATGTCCGGGCAAGGCCCCGGCAGCTGCGCTCGTGCGCGGGCAGCTCCGTGATGTCCTGCCCGCGCAGGAGGACCCGCCCGGAGGTGGGTGGGTAGAAGCCGGCGAGCACGTTGAAGAGCGTGGTCTTGCCCGCGCCGTTGGGCCCGATGATCCCCGTGAGCGTGCCGGCGTGCACGTCGAGGCTGACCCCGTCGACCGCCGTGAGGCCGCCGAAGCGCTTCGACACGTCGACCGCCTGCAAGACGGCTTCACCGCCCAAAGAGCAGCTCCTCCTTGCGCCCGACGAGACCGTGGGGCCGGTACATCATAAAGAGGATGAGTATGAGCCCGGCCGCCACGCCCTGCCCGGGGCCGACGATGTTCTGGAGCCCGAACTCCTCGAGCACCCGGAGGTTCCGCGCGAGCTCGGGGAGCGCGACGAGCACGATCGCGGCGCCGGCGAACACCCCCTTGTTGTTCGCCACGCCCCCGACGACGAGGGCGACCCATGTGGAGAACGTCAGCTGGCGCTCGTACGTGCCGGGGAAGATCGTCGAGGTGCGCAGCGCGATGAGGATCCCAGCGACGGCGATCGCTATCCCCCCGAGCACGAGGGCCTGCAGGCGGAAGCGGTTGACGTCCTTGCCCATCGCGCTTGCGACCGTGTCGTCCTCGCGGATGGCCCGCAGGACGCGGCCCCACGGAGAGCGGATGAGCGCCTCGAAGAGCAGGAAGAAGTACAGGACGAGGAGGAAGGCGATGAGGAGCTGGGCGAGGGGGACGGCCCTCAGGTTGGGGTCGAGCGCATCCACGAACCCCTGCCAGGCGTCGTTGGAGAGGGCCCGCTCGGTGATGGGGTTGTGCAGGTTGAGGATGCCCTCCGTGCCGCCGGTGAGCCAGATCTCGTTGCGGTAGAAGGCTTCGAGCAGCTCCGCGGCCCCGAGGGTCACGATGGCGAGGTAGTCCTCGCGCAGCCGGATGGCGGGCATGGCGAACACGAAGGCGAGCCCGACGGCCGCGCCGATCCCCAGCAGGATGCCGAGGAGGATGACGGCGTCGCGAGACTGCGTCACGCCGAGGGGGAGGAAGAGCGAGACGGCGCTCGCGGCGGCGGCGCCCGCGGCGGCGAGGACCGCGAGCCGCTTGAGCCGCGTGGGGGCCCGCGGGCGGAACCGCTCCACAGCGAGGCCGGCGACCGGCGCCGCGAAGACGGCGGCCGCGGCGGCCACGACGGCGAGGACCGCGGCCTGGAGGGCCGCGTCGGCCGCGATGGCGTCCGCGAGGCCCCGGCCGGCGTGGCGCCAGAGGATGCCCATCACGTAGGCCGCAAGGCCCGCAAACGCGATCAGCCCGAAGTTGAGGATCCCCCCGTGGCCGAACTGGACCTGCAACCCGAGCGCGAGGAGCGAGAAGATGCAGGCGGTGATCGCGAGGCCCACGAGGAAGTTGACCACGACCCCGGTCGAGACGGCGCCGACGCTGCCGAGGGCGGCCATCAGCGCGAAGACGATGAGGAGCGTGAGGACCACCGTGCGCCACTCCCGGCCCTCGCGCCCCTCGAAGAGGCGCAGCGGCCACCGCAGGAGCGCGGCGGCGCCCGAGGCGATCGACCGGCCGGCGGCGAGCAGCCGGGGCCCGGCGGCGTCCGGGGGTCTCACGCGACCCGCCCCCCGAAGATCCCCTGCGGGCGCAGGAGCAGCACCGCGATGAGCACGATGAGGGCGGCCGCCACCTCGTACCGCGTGCCGATCCACAGGCCCGCGGTCTTCATGGCGATCCCAACGACGAAGCCGCCGGCCATGGCGCCGTAGGGGGAGCCGATCCCCCCGAGGATCACGGACGCGAAGAGGGGGAGGAGCAGGGCGAGGCCCATGTTGACGTGCATGACGTTGTTGTTGATGAGCGCAAGGAGGACGCCGGAGAGCGCGGTGAGGAGCCCGCAGAGCACCCACACGTGCATGACCTCGCGGTTGACGTCTACGCCCGAGATCCGGGCGAGCTCGAGGTTGTCGGCCATCGCGCGCATGGCCTTGCCCGTACGCGTCCGGGAGAGGAAGAGGTGGACGGCCAGGAAGACGACGACCGTCGCGACGAGGGCGGCCTGCTGGGCCTCGCTGATGAGGACGCCGAAGACCTCGGGGCTCACCGCGGTCGGCCGGTCGAAGGAGCGGTTGCCGGTGCCGAACGCCATCTGGAGGCCGTTGCGGACGACGAGGCTCACGCCGATCGAGACGATGACGAGCGACAGGAGGGTGGCCTGCTTGCGGCGGAGGGGCCGCCACATGAGGCGGTCCATCGCGAGCAGCGCGGCGACGCTGAAGACGGCGGAGAGGAGGGTGACCTGCACGAGGACGAGGTCGGTGGTCCCCGTCCCGCCGCGCCCGCCGGCCACGAGGAAGGCGCCGAGGGCCACGAGCGGGGCCCCGAGGGCGAGGAGCACGAGCCGCTCGCCGAGGCCGAGCCGCTTGAGCCACAGGAGGTCGAGGAGGAGGAAGGCGAGCAGCGACGCGCCGACCGCGGCCCCGGAGGCCTCGAGGGCGCCGGAGAGGGGGACGGCGAAGAGGAACGCCAGGAAGGCGCCGAGGATGACGAGGTCGCCGTGGGCGAAGTTCGCGAGCTTGAGGATCCCGTAGACGAGGCTGAGCCCGATCCCTGCGATGGCGAGGATGGAGCCGATGACGAGCCCGTTCACGAGGAGCTGCGGCAGGAGGGAAAGGTCGGCCACCCGCGAAACCCCTGCCGGCGGGGACCCCGCCGGGGGCGCGGCGCTGGCCGGCCACGCCCCGGCCGCCGGGGGCGCCGGTGCGACGGGCCGTATCCAGCGGGCTCCCGGTACCCTTCGCTTTCGAGGGGCCGCCGTGTCGGGGAGGGATCGGGGGGCCCTCCTCATGGCTCTTTCCCTGCGGGGGCGCACCGCGAGGTGGCGGCCCGGCGCGTGCCATCCGCCTGGCGATCCGCCCCGGTGCGCTTCGCGCGGGCTGCTGCCGGTACGCGTCCCGGCGGTGCCGTACCTCGATCACGAGGACAGGTATCGGGCCGCGGTCGAGGCGGAAAAAAACGGGCCAATCCTCGACACGTATCCCGTGGTAGGGGCAATGCACGAGCCGCGTCGAGACCGCTAGGGGGCCGGTTGCAGATCGCATGACCATCGCGCGGATGCGCCGGCGGTTGTGGCGTTCCAGTTTCGCCATGGTGGCAGCCGCTTCGGCCGACCAGTGTACCGCGCAGGGATTCGAAGCCCAAACTCGCGGCGCAACTGCGCATGCGTCTTGCGCTCGCCACGCTTGACTTCCTTCAGGATCTCGTCGTACCGCCGCATAGCCCCGATGGAGGATGTCCTTCAAATCCTCGAGAAGCCGCTCGAGCGCGTCGTTGTAGCTCACCCGGGAGTGATGCTTCGCCGGGTCGAGGCGCGCCTTGAGATCGCCGTGGATCTGGACGGTGGTGGTATTGGAAACCGGTGGTCGCTCGATCTCCGGAGACCGAGGTGTCGGCCTGTCGCCATAAGCGTCTGCCTATGGGACGCGGCACGGAACGAAGGGAGGGATGAGGGGGAGTGGACAGGGCGGGATTTGAACCCGCGGCCTCGTGCTTGCGAAGCACGCGATCTTCCAACTGATCTACCTGCCCGAATGCACGCGGGGGAGCCGAGGAAACCGGCCGCCGTCTTAAGTCTTGCGTGGCGGCTCCGCGGCGCGCGCGGCCACCGGCCCGTTCGGGCCGGGTCAAGCCCTCCGTTTCGAGCCAGGTCGATCTTCCCGCGCGTCGCTGGCGGCCCCGCGGGTCCCGCCGGCTCCCCCCGCCCCCGTGGCCCCGCCGCTTGCTCCTCGAACCCCCCAAGGGAAAGGGCATCCCTTCATTACCGCGCAGCGCCTCTTCCGCCCTCGCCCGCGGGCGGACCTGCCCCCGGCATGGACGAGGAGGAACCCCCATGGCGAAGACGATGTACTGCCCGGTAGACCAGCGCAATGTCGAGACCGAGCACAGTTGGAACCTGACGGTGCTCATCCTGCTGCTCATCTTCCTGACGCTCATCGGCCTCATCTACATGGCCGTCAAGTGGAAGCGTCGCTGCCCGATCTGCAAGACGACGGAGGCCCAGCTTATGCCGGCCACCGGCCCGGTCACCGTGGGCCCCTACGCGACGCCGCCTCCCGCCGTGGCCTACGCGGCCCCCCAGGCGGCGGCGGGACAGGCGCAGCCGTGCCCGACGTGCCAGAAGCCGCTCACGTGGTACGCGCAACACAACCGGTGGTTCTGCCAGGCCGAGAACAAGTGGGTGTAGCCGGCCACGGCCCGGCCGCGGCACGTCCGACCCGGGTTCCGCAGGTGAATTCCTGTAGTTGAACCCGGGGACCGGACCTACGAGCCGCCGGACCCACCCTTGCCAGGGCGCTTTGTTTTCCGGCCGCCCTCCGCCGCTCGATCGGCGGTTCTTGGCGGCGACGTGCCCGCGGTGGTTCTCGATCGGTCGGATCCTGCGCCGGCCGCGCCCGGACGGTCGGTCCGTGACTCGACCGATCCTGATCCGCCGGAACGTGGCTGGACCCCTCCCGAGTCCGGCTTGCCCTTCGCCGACTGCTTCCCCGCCTTCCCGCCAGCCTTCCCGGTCGCGCCGCCCGACGCCTTCCTCCTGCCCCGGGACCCGGCCGTCGGCCGGCCTTTCTTCCCCCCCTTCTTCTTCCTCGCCCCGGGCGGCTTGCCCGGCAGCCGGAAGATCTTCTCGTCGCGCAGGCGCTGCTGGTGCTCCCTCCATAGCGTGAGCCCGACGACAAGCGCGATCGCGAGGAAGGCGCCCACGAACGCTAGGGCGCCGAGCGCGTCGACCGACGCGCCGGTGCCGACCACCTCCACGCTCACCGCCACCTTCGCGGACGGCTGCCCCGGCTTCGTCGCCGTGAGCTCGATCGTCTCGAGGCGCGAGGGCCCCTCGGCGGGCGTGTAGGTGAGCGTGCGCGCGGCGTTGTCTATCATGACGTCCCCCCGGTCGGTGATGAACTCGACCGCCGGGTCGCCCGTCACCTGGTTCAGGTCGACGACGAGGGTGTGGCCGGGCGAGGTGGTCACGCGTGGGGGGTTGCGGACATCGATCGGCCGCTCGCCCGCCTCGACCTCCACGACGAAGGTGTGGCGGGAGGCGGACACGCCGTCGCTCGCCGTGACCGTCACGAGGTGCCGGCCGACATCCGCGTCGCGCGCGAGGATGCCGAGCGCCCGGTCGGCCTCCACGAGCGTGACCAGGGGGGCGGAGTCGACAGACCAGACGAGCGCCCCGCCCTCGGGGTCGCTCCCCACGAGCTCCACCACGTAAACCTGCCCGACGAGCACGGAGACCCGCATGATCGGGGCGATCACCGGGGGGAGGTTGCTCCGTGTGACCTGCACCGTGAGGTTCGCGACCGCGCGGTCGATGCCGTCGCTTGCCTCCAGGATGACCGCTGCCTGCCCCGACCACCCGCTCGCCGCGATGAGGCCAAGCGACCGCCCTTCGAGGACGGCCTCGAGGCGCGGGTCGCCGACCGAGATGACGCGGTAGGTGAGCGCGATGGACCCGTCGTCCCGGTCCGTGGAGTAGGCGGTGAGGTCGAGCGCCCCCGCGCGCACCGTCCCCTCGGGCATGGAGAGGAGGGGCAGCGGCGAGAAGGCGGGCGGGTGGTTGGCGTGGAGGACGACGAACGCCAGGTTGTCCGCGCGGGTGTCCTCCGAAAGCAGGCCGCCCGGGTCGATCCGGACGTAGACCACGGTGTCGCCCGGCGTGGGCAGGGGGACGTCGTGGGAGACCTGCACGGTGCTCCCAGGCGCGATGAACGGCAGGACGACCGCCCCAAGGAGCGGGCCGCCCGTCGGGTCCTGCGTGCGGAATTCCACGGTGACATCCCGGTAGGGCTCGATTCCGCGGGCCACCACGGTCGCGCTGACGTGGGCGACCGTGCCGGCAGGAACCGGCCCAGGGGACGCAAGCGCCGGCGGGTCGAACGCGAGGTTGCGCTCGGGGACGGCGGGGACGAAGCTCGTGCTCAGCGGGAAGTGGTTCTGCGCGGTCGCCGTGAGGTTGACGGCGCTAACGTCCGCGAAAGCGTAGGGGAGCGCAACGCGGCCCGTGGCGTCTGTCCGCCCGTGCGCGGCTCCCCCTGGCCCCTCGAGGCGGACGAGCGCGTCGGCCACGGGCGCGCCGCCCGCCGTGGTCACGAGGACGGTCACGGACGACTCGCCCGCGAACGGCTGCCGCTCGGGGGCCGCCGCGAGCGGCGCGAGCGGTGCGGTGATCAGCGAGAACTCCGGGTCGCCCATGAGGTTGTACGAGACCCGCTCGGCCCGGAAGTACTGCTGGTTGATCCAGTCCGTCGGCCCCTTCGACAGGAAGTGCGCGTTGTACCGCGCCTTCAGGTCGCCGAGGATCTTTCCGGGCTGCGAGTACCCCTCGCGGAAGAGCATGTGGAAGAACTCGCGCGCGAGCCACCAGTTGCCGTACCCCTGCTGGCCCGAGACGTTCTCGATCCGGTAGTTCTCGCCGTTTCCGGCCACCACGGCGATCGCCCCGCCCGCGGGCGCGCTCAGGAAGGCCTCGAAGGACGTGTCATCACGGTCGGTGAAGTCGCCCGCGTAGCACGCGGACACGTACACGAAGGGCAGCATGTCGCCGTTCGTGAGGTTGAGCACCTCGTCGTAGGTGAGCGCGGGCTGCTCGCTGTCCGACCTCCAGATGCTCTTCGTCCCCTGGGGGTCGGCGTACTGCGCGACCCCGCGGTTGGAGGTGTAGCCGTGCCCCTCGAGCGCTAGGAAGGCGGCGCCCCCGTCGAGCGCGCCTCTCACCGCCCCCGGCACGAGCGTGTCCGTCGCCGACGTGTACTGCCCACCCTCCCAGAACGGATTGTCGTAGAGCCGCGTCAATTCGATGTGGTCGGGCAGGAGCGCCGCGATCTCCTCGCTCACCTTCCGCGCGTTGTCGGTGAACGGGTCGTACCCTTCGTCCACCGGGGTGGCGGGGTCGTCGAGCACGTTCGGCCGGTCCATGAGCGCCCCTGCGAGGATGCCGCGCGACTGCCACGGCCCCGGGGGCGGGTCGCGCTCGTAGGTGAGTTGCCGCTGCACCCAGCGGTCGAGCTCGGAGAGCGTGTCAAACGGCAGGCGCCCCACGTACATCTCGGGCGTCCAGTCGCCTTCGTCGAGTTCCCCGAAGATGCCGTCCCCGTCCTCGTCCCAGTCGCTCTCGAGGTTGCCGTAGTACGTGTCCGTCGTGTACCAGTTGCCGTTGTTGGAGAGGTCGTTGTCCAACTGCGAGTTGGTGTACACCTCGCGCAGCGGGATGACGGGCCCCGTCCAGTCTCCGTCTCCCACGAGGAGCAGCCACCGGGGCGTGCCTGCGGTCTTGTTGAAGTAGAGGTCCTGGAGGAAGTCGTGCAGCCGCTCGGCACTGTCGCGACCGCGCGTGTAGGTCGAGAGGATGCTCTCGAGCGTGAACGTCTGCGCGGGGACGCCCTTCTGCGTCTTCCAGTCGATCAGGGGGCCGAGCGCGTCCGCCCAGGTCACAGGGGCGATGGCCACGTACTCGAGGCCGGGGATCGGGTCGAGCGGGTAGATCGTGGGGGCGGCCGCGGCGGGGGCGGCCGCCATCGCGCCGAGGGGGAATCCAATCATGAGCGCCGCGAGTAGGCAGGCGGCCCTTCTGCGGCGCAGGTTCATCGGCATCCAGGCGGCCCGTTTGATCTTAAAGGTTGTCGGACGGTACTGTGCGCGTCGCCCGTGCCGGGGGGGCTTTCGCCGCTACCTCGACCGGAATCCTGGCCGAAAGCATCAAGACGCCGAGAAGCCTGGATCGGACAGTCCGGCCCCCGGCCGGGCGAGAGAGGGGGAAGAGGCGATGGATAACCAACCGACCACGCGCAAGTCGACGACCACTATAGTGACGGCACTCATGCTGCTCCCAATCCTCAGCGCCCTGGCGCCGCCGGCCGCGGCCACCGGCGGCCTCTGGAGCCCCGGCGTCATCGCGCCCGGCATCGGGGCCGTCGACGGGGACGACCTCCAGAACCGGATCCGGATGGCCGCCGACCCCGACGGCAACGTCTTTTCGGCCTACGACGCTTGGAACGGCACGGGGTACACCATCATCCTCAACCGGTATGTGCAAGGGGCCGGCTGGACCGGCGGCTTCCAGTTCGGGCTTCCCGAGTGGAGCTACAACCCCGCGATTACCACCGACAGCCACGGCAACGCCCTGGTGGCGTTCACGTACTACAACCAGACCCTGTCCAAGTATGTCCTTGGCGCCGCGTTCTATACCCCCCTTGGCGGCTGGGGCGGGTTCCGCGAGTTCTCGTCGAACGCCACCTACTCCTCCATCACCGGGGAAATCAAGGTGGCCCTCGACGACCGCGGTGTGGGGTACATCGCGTTCCTGGCTTGGAACGGTACCGGCTACCAGCCATGGGCAACCTGGGCGGGGCTTTACGGCGGCCAGGGAACCGAAGAGGTGCTTGCGGGATTTGGCAACGTGGGTGGTGTCGGGCCGCTCGCAGGCCATTTCGACGTGGACGGCGACCCGGCGGGAGGCTCGATGGTGGTGTTCTCTGCCTACACCGGCTCCTCCTACGCCGTCTACGCTGTGCGCTACGACAGGACCGGGTGGGGCCCCGTGCAGACGCTCGATTCTCGGGGGGGCATCCGCGGTTTCCCCAACATCGCGTTCGACGCCTCCGGGCGCGCGCTCGTCACCTGGGCCTACGCCTCCGCGGCCATCTACAGCGCGCCGTGGGACCCTGCGACCGGTTGGGGACCGAACGTGACCGCGCTTTCCACCGGGAACCCGTACTACCCCGACCTAGCCATGGCGCCTAACGGCGTTGCGGTCGTCACCCACTTGAGGTGGGCTGGGAGCTATTGGGCCCCGGGAGCCATCCGGTACTCCCCTGGCACCGGGTGGACAGGAGCGGCCTTCCTGGCCGAGCAACTCAACTCGGGCACCCCACCCCAAGTCACAATTGACGACACCGGTTCCGCCGTCGTCCTCTTCCGCAGCGCCGGCACGGGCGTGATCCGCGGGGCGGAATTCACGCAGGCCGGCTGGGACCCCGCAGGCGACATGGTCTCATACTCCTCAAGCACCCAAATCGACCCCGTCGTCGTCTCCATGGGTCACGGCCGGGCGATGGCGGCGGCCCGCGTGTACACCGGGGCGAACTACGACGCGTTCGTGAGCACCTTCACGGCCCCCGACACCGCCGCACCGTGGGCCACGATCGACACCCCCTTCGATGGCGCGTCCTTCGGCGGCGGCTCGGCGCTTGTGACCGGTTGGTCCGAGCCGGGAGCGCAGGTGACGGTTAACGGCGCGAGCGCCCTCACGTTCCCCAACGGGAGCTACGAGGTCACCGTGCCGCTCGCCGAAGGGGTCAACACGCTGCGCGCCCGGGCGGTCGACGCCGCTGGCAATGCGGGACTGTCGAACACGCGCACGGTCACGCAGACGAGCCCCGCGCCGCTACTCGACGCCGAGCGCCGCCAGGCCGGCGCGTCGGGGTGGCTAGAGGTCCAGCACATCGACAACCTCTCGCTCGGAAGCCTCTGGTGGGCCCGCGTGGCGTCGGACGCCCAGGGCAACGCGTGGGCGTCGTGGTACGAGACGTCGGCGGGGCGCAACTCACTCTACGCCGTCCGCTACACGCGGGGTGTCGGCTGGGGGACTCCCGAGCAGATGCGCGTGTTCAACGCGGGGTCGACCTACGACACGCCCCTCGTGGCGGTGACGCCCCAGGGCAACGCGCTCTTCCTCTGGAACCAGTGGAACGCCTCGGGCGCCAACGTGACCCTTTGGGCCCGCCTCTGGCTCACTTCCGGCGGGTGGCAGGAAGCCGTCCGCCTGGACAACTCGTCGAGCTTCGCGTACCAGTTGGGGGCGGCAGCCTCGCCCGACGGCCAGTTGGGCGCCGTGTGGCGCCAGCAGGGGACGCTCGGGTCGTCGACCGTCCACACGCAACTGTGGAGCCCCACGGGCGGGTGGTCGCCGGCCGAGATGCTCTCGAACGCGTCGAACATCACCCACGTGCCGAAGATCGCATTCAACGCCACGGGGACTGCTTACGTCACGGCCGCCATCCGGGCCTCGGGCGCCGACAACCTGGTGCTCTACACGCGCGCGCCGGGAGGCGCGTGGACGGCGGGCACCGTCCTCACGTCCGAGACCACCTACATCGGCAGCGGAGGCGCCTACATCCTCGCGCCCGGAGCCCGCGCGAACTTCACGGTCTCGTGGATGCAGGTCAACGGGTCGGTCCTCGACTGGCGGGCGGGCCGGTTCGTCAACGGGTCGTGGGCGGGCGCCCAGACGGTCTTCGTCAATGCCTGGTCGTGGCTCCCCGAGGTGGTCGTGGACGCCGAGGGGTACAGCTACATCGCCCAGACCGAGTCGGCCATGGGCGTCGGAAACGCGCGCGTGGCGGTCGCGCCGCCCGGGCAGCCGTTCGGCGCCCCCTTCCTCCTCGACAACGGCACGGAGCACGGGGGCGGGCCCAACCTGCTCCTCCACGCGGACACGACGAACGTGAGCGTGCTGTGGGATGAGGTGGAGGACGGGCTGTCGCGAGGTAACATGCGGACGTACGACAAGGCCACGGCCACCTGGGGCTCCGTCGTGCGGCAAACGCCGGACTACATGCGCGCACACATCCCCCACGCGACGGCGATGCCCGACGGCGGGATGATGGTGGTCTGGTTGCGGTACGACTTTGACCTCGGCCTCTACCAGGTGGACGCCCGGCGCTTCGTGCCGCAGGAGACCGTGCCCCCTTCGCTGACGGTCACGGCGCCCTCGCCCAGCTTCGCTTCCACCGTCGACACGGTGCGGGTCTCGGGGGTCGCCGAGGCGGGAGCGCATGTGACGGTGAACGGAGTCGTGGCCGCTGTGGCGGCCAACGGCTCGTTCGCGGTCGACATCCCACTCACGAACGGGACGAACTCGATCGAGGTGGTGGCGCGCGACGCGGCGGGCAACACGGTCACCGTCTGGCGCAACGGGACGTTCGACGACCCCGACCGCCGGCGGATCGAGCAGCTCGAGGCCGACAACGCGGCGCTCCAGGCGCAGCTCGACGCGACGAACGCATCGCTGCAGGCGGCGATCGCCGCGGGGGACGCCGAGCTGCTGTCCGAGATCAACGACCTGAACGCGAGCCTTCTCACGCAGCTTGCGGCCCAGAACGCGGCGCTGCTCGGCGAGATCGCATCGCTGAACGCGACACTGCTGGCGCAGCTGGCGGCCGGCGATGCAGCCCTCGCACAGTTGATCGCTGACACGAACGCGACGCTGCTCGCGGAGCTTGCGGCCCTCGACGGCGACCTCACGCAGCTCATCGCGGACACGAACGCCACGCTGCTCGCGGAGCTCGCCGCCCAGAACAGCGACCTGCTGGCGGCGATCGCCGCGACGAACGCGAGCCTCTACGCCGAGCTTGCGGCCCAGAACACGGCGCTGCTCGGCGAGCTTGCCGCGCAGAACGCGTCCTTGCTTGCAGCCATGGCGGCCGAGGACGCGGCGCTGGCGCAGCTCATAGCGGACACGGACGCCTCGCTGCTCGCGGCCCTCGCGCTGCAGAATGACGACCTGCTCCAGGCGATCGCCACGGCGAACGCCACGCTGCTTGCGGAGCTTGCCGCCGGCGACGCGGCGCTGATGGCGCGGCTTACCGCCGACGACGCGGCCCTGTGGGTTCAGCTCAACGCGACGGCGGCGGAGCAGCGGGCCGCGCTTGCCGGGACCCAGTCTGGCCTCTCGCAGACCAATGCGTCGCTCTCGACCACGCAGGACGAGCTCGGGACGACGACCCAGTCCGCCGCCAGCGCCAACACCATGGCGCTCGTCGGGATCCTGCTTGGCGCCGTGGGGCTCGCGCTGGGGGGGATGGCGTTCATGATGGCGCGGCGGCGCCCGCCGATGTCCGAGTCCTCGGGCTCCCGCATGCCGCCGCCCACGCCTGGAGGCGCGGAGGAGGTCGAGGCGGACCTCGTGTCGAACGGCGGGCGCAACCGCGGCTCGTCGATGGCCGCCGAATCAGAGCTCGGCGGACGCGGCGAGAACGAGCCGTAGCCGCACCGCTTGCCGGGGGGGCGCGGTCGCCCCCTCCGCCCTCCCCTGCCCGGAGAGCCTAGGCTATCGCGGTTGGGGGACGCCGGCCGCGGACTACCAACGGCGGATCTTGTGGGCCGTCTTCTGGACGCGCGGGTTCGAGCGGCTCACGCGCTTGGCGACGGACGGGCGCGCCTTCTCAGACCCCGTCCCGCGCTGCCCGAGGCCGCGGCCGCGCTTGCCGGCGGGCGTGAGGCCGCGGTACACCCGCCCCTTGTGCTGCGGCTCGCAGATCCAGTTGATCTTGGGGTCGTTCACGATTGCGGGGTGGGCGACGTCCACGAGGATCACCTCGTAGTAGTAATGCTTCCCGTCGTCCCCGACCCAGTACGACGCCAGGACCTCGCAGTTCGGGTGGCGCTTGGCCACGCGCTCCTCCGCGATCCTCTGGATGCTCTTGGCGGCCGTGATCTTGCGCACACCCATCGACCGGGGCTTGCGGCCGTGGTTGAATCGGCGCTTCCGCATCGAGCCGCGGCGCACGCGCGCGCGCACGACCACGAACCCGGGCTTCGCGCGGTACCCGAGCGCGCGGGCGCGGTCGATCCGCAGCGGCCGCTCCACGCGGACGAACGACGCCCCCTTGCGCCACTCGATCTTGCGCGACCAGTCGAGCTCCTCCTTCTCCTCGCTCGGCTTGTGCCACGTCTGCCCGACGCGCGAGTAGAGGGATTCGGCCACGTTCTCGAACTCCAGAGAGGCGCATCCGCGGGGGTGCGGGAAAAGGGCAAGCCCGGTGGTCATATTTGAAGGTTGTCGGGGGCCGGCCAGCGAGCCAGCATGGCCCGCGCGGAGCCCGGAGCGGACGCGCATCGCGCTGCCGCGCGCGCCCGCCCGCGCCCCGGCCGCATGGACCGACCCCCCAATTCCGATCGGAATTGGCCCGACTCGCTTGCGCGGGCGCGCGGGCTTCCGCGCGCCGCTCCGACGGCGCAACGGGCTCCACCCATAACGCTTTTCAAGCGAGCGGGGGTTCCCCGCGCAATTCATCTTCTGAGCTTGGGCACCGGTTGGGGGGAAAAGGCGTGGCAGCCAAGAAGACGTCCACCAAGCGCAGGCCCCGGCAGCGCCTCTACACCTCGCGGCCGCACCTCTTCACGAGCGAGTCGGTCGCCGACGGCCACCCCGACAAGGTGGCCGACCACATCTCGGACGCGATCCTCGACGACATCATCCGCCAGGACCCGGACTGCCGCGTCGCGTGCGAGACGCTGGTCTCCACGGGGATGGCCTTCATCGCCGGCGAGATCACGACCACGGCCTACTGCGACTTCGTCGCGGTCGTGCGCAACACCATCCGCGAGATCGGCTATGACGACCCCTCGACGGGCTTCGACTGGCAGACGGTCGGCGTGCTCTCGTCGATCAAGCCGCAGTCGCCGGACATCGCGCAGGGCGTCAACCGCAAGACGCGCGCCCAGATGGGCGCGGGCGACCAGGGGCTCATGTTCGGCTTTGCGTGCAACCAGACGCCCACGCTCATGCCGGCTCCCATCTACTACGCCCACCGCGTCACCGAGCAGCTGGGCAAGGTGCGGGCGGACGGGACGCTCGACTACCTCTACCCGGACGGGAAGTCGCAGGTCACGGTCGAGTACCGGGACGGGCGCCCCCACCGCCTAGACGCCGTCGTGGTCGCCGCCATGCACAGGGACGTCGTGACGCACGCGAAGATCAAGCGGGACATCATCGACGAGGTGGTCCGCCCGTGCTTCCCCGACGGGTTCGCCGACCGCAAGACCAAGTTCTTCGTCAACGAGACGGGCAAGTTCGTGGTGGGCGGGCCGCGGGCGGACGTCGGGCTCACCGGCCGCAAGATCATCGTCGACACCTACGGCGGGTACGGGTCGCACGGGGGCGGGGCGTTCTCCGGCAAGGACCCGTCGAAGGTGGACCGCACGGCCTCCTACATGGCGCGCCACGTGGCCAAGACGGTCGTCGCCGCAGGGCTGGCCGACGAGTGCGAGGTGCAGCTCGCCTACGCGATCGGCGTCGCGGAGCCGGTCTCGTTGCTCGTCGAGACGTATGGGACCTCCGAGTTGCCGGAGGAGGCCATCGAGAAGGCCGCGCGCGAGCTCTTCACCTTCGTCCCGTGGCGGATGATCGAGTACCTCGACCTGCGGCGCCCGATCTTCAAGAAGACGGCGGCCTACGGCCACTACGGGCGCGAGGACCCGGACTTCACCTGGGAGCGGACGGACAAGGCGGCGCGCCTCAAGCGGCTCGCGGAACGCAACGCGTGAGCGCGGGCAGGGGCTGCGGCGATTGGGTGCGGAACGCGACCCCCTGCTCGAGATCCTGGGCCACACGTTCGCCCGGGTCAGCGTGGTGAAGGGGCGCACGCGCCTCTCGTTCCGCGTGGGCGACGAGGAGGCGGCGTCGCTCGAGGTGGCGTCGCGCGCGCAGCTCACGGGCGGCGGGGAGCCCGTGGCGTCCGGGTCGCGGTCGTTCGTGCGCCACCTGAAGCGCCTGCGTGGCCAGCCGGTCTCCGACGTCCGTTACCTTGCGGGCCGGAGCCTCGTCATCGCCTTCGGGAAGGAGGCGGAGCTCCACATCTCGCTGCGGGAGGGGGACTTCCCAGGGGACGTGGCGGCCTCCCTGAAGGTGGGCGGGGTGGAATCCGTGAGCTACAACGACGGCGGGATGACCCGGCTTGCCCTTCGGCCCGAGGAGTAGGGCGGGCGGGCTCAGAGCTCGCCGTCCTCGAGGAACCGCTTCAGGCGCGGCCTAGATTCCATGTACGACGAGAGGTCGGAGCCGGGCGGTCCGGCGGCGGACGCGGCCGGCCGCGGGTGCGGGCGCACGGGGGCCGCCTTCGCGCGCCGCGGCGCGGGCGCCGCCTCCGGCTCGAAGCCCGGCGAGGCCGCCGCCGCCGCGCGGCGCGGGCGGCGCCGCCCCACCCGCGGGACCGGCGGCAGCCTGAACGAGAACGAGCCCCCGCGGAACGCGCGCAGGTACACGAGGACGCCCACCGCGCCCGCCCCGCCGAGGACGGCGAGCAGCGCGACCGATCCGAGCTCGGCCAAGAACCCGCCCTTGGCGGTGACGAAGAACACGGAGTACGGAGCCGAGGAGGGCCCCGTGCGGACGATACCGCTCGCGTCGACCACCCGCACGTAGTACATGGCTTGCGTGTTGGGGGAAAGCCCCGGCAGGCTGCCGACGTACGCGCCCTCGCCGCCCCCTGCGGCGCGCATCGGCGCCTCCGACCAGGACGCGCCGCCGTTGCGCGTGTAGACGAGGGTCACGGAGCCGCCGTCCACCCCGTTCGGCGCGTCGACGCGCGCCGTGACGGGCGTCGGCGTGTTCGGGTCCACCTCCGCGCGCGGCGCGGCCTCGACGGTGACGTTCGGCGCCTCCAGGTGGAGGTCGTCGGCCGTCTCCCCGAGGAACGCGAGGCTCGTGAGCAGGAGCTGCGACTGGTTGATGATGTCGGCAGCCGGGGGCTGGAACGCCGTCCCCATCTCGATGGTGAACGAGAACGCGCCGGTCTCCGCGTAGGACCAGTCGTCCCACACGCCGCTCGTCTTGTAGAGGTCGTACCCCTGGAGCGGCGTGTACCCGGTCCACCCGGCCATCCGCTCGGCCATCTCCACGTAGTACGCGTGGTCGACGGTCGGCGCGTCCGTGTAGCCCCACGGGTACAGGACGAGCTCGCTGTACGAGTGGAGCGAGAGGGCGGTCGAGAACGGCACGCGCAGCTGCAGGTCGCGGATCGCGATGGACTCGGCTGTCGTGAAGCCGCCGGGGTTCGGGTCGCCCGGGCGCCACCCCCGCAGCGTGTACGCGCCGTCCGTGCGCGCGGTCGACGGCCCCGCGTAGACCTCTGAGCACGGGACGTGCGAGTCCCCCTGGATCTCGCCCCAGTGGTACGCGAAGTTCCGGTTGATGTCGACCCCGTAGCACACCTGCCCTAGCGCTCCCATGTTGGGCTCGCGGTTCTTCCGCCAAAGGTTGTCCGTCGTGTGGGAGTACTCGATGCCGTCGGGGTTGACCATGGCCAAGATGTAGGTCTCGCGGTTGTCGACGAGCCAGGACGCATAGGCCGCCTCGTCCTCCTCCCCGGGGGCCGCGTACGCCGGCCCGCCGGACTCGGCGCTGCGGTAGTTGCCGGTGACCCAGTTCAGGAAGTAGGCGGCCACGTGGTACGTCGTCCACTCGCGCGCGTGGGTCGCGGCCATCAAGAGGTACTTGGGCTCCGCCTCCTCGTCCGAGCTCGGGTTGTCGGACACCTTGGCCACGACGAGCTGGCGGTTCTCGTGGGTCGTGCCGATGTTGATGAGCGTGACGATGTCCGGGTGGTCGGCCGCGACCTCCCGGAGGAGGTCGTACACGTCGTCCGTCGCGTGGTACTCGTCCCACCAGGAGTCGTTGAACGACGGGCGGTTGTTGGACTCGGTGGGGGCAAGGGGGGCGGGCAGCGCGGCCGCCGCGCCCGCGAGCGCCGGCTGCGCGATGAAGAGGGCGAAGAGGAGGAGGGAGGTGGCGCGGGGGGCGCGCATGGGGAGCGCACCACGGGGCGGCGCCCAAATACGTTTCGCTTCGGGGCGCCCCCCTCGACGGCTGGCGGCCCAGACCCGGGGCGGCGGCCTATTCGGACATGTCGCGCAGGCGCGCGACACGTTTCTCCAGGGGGGGGTGGGACATGAACAGCCCGGCCACCATCGAGCCGGCCTGCCGCCCCGAGAGCGGGTTGACGATGAACAGGTGCGCGGAGGCCTCGCGGGCCTGCTTCATGGGACGGCCCTTCGTGGCATAGTCCAGCTTGAGGAGCGCATTCTGGAGTCCGGTCGTGTCGCCGAGGATACGGGACCCCGTCGCGTCGGCGCCGTACTCGCGGCGCCTCGAAACGAAGGTGCGGATGAGGGCCGCCACCAGCATCCCCGCGAAGTACGCGATGATCATCGCCCCGAACCCGCCGCCCCGACCGCGCGAGGCGGCGCTCATCCCCGCGAAGTAGATGGCGTAGGCGATGAACGCGGAGACCGTGGCGGTCGCCGTCATGACGAGCGTGTCGTAGTTCTTCACGTGGCCAAGCTCGTGGGCGGTCACGCCCCGCAGCTCCTTCTCGTTGAGCAACTCAAGGATCCCCGTGGTGTAGGCGACCACCGCATGCTTCGGGTTCCGGCCGGTCGCGAACGCGTTCGGGGAGGCGGAGGGCATGATCGCGACCTTCGGCTTGGGGACGCCCGCGGCCACGGCCACCTCTGCGACCATCTTGTGGAGCTCGGGCGCCTCCTGCTCCGACACGACCTTGCAGCGGTAGCCGCGCAGGACGAGCGCGGACGACGCGTAGTACGTGAACAGGTTGATCAGGACCGCGATGACCGCGAACACGAGGAAGAAGGAGAGGCTCCAGGCGGAGAGGACGAAGGCGAGCGCCCAGGCGATCGCGAACATGACGGCGAAGACGAGCGTGAACAGCCCGAACGTGCGGGCGATGGAGCCGGCGGCTGTCATGTTGGTTCCTCGTAGCGGGTGCGGCAGCCTCGGGCAGTACTTGAGGGTGCTGGCCTGATCCGGCGCCTGGTTTACACGTCGTTCGACGGCGCCCCGCCAAATAGCGATCATCTTCAACCCTCCCGGCGGCGGGCGCTCGGCGGCCCGCCAACGTACCAACGGCGTGCGGACGCCGCAGCGGCCGCGCCGCCTGGCATTGCGCCGCTGGCTGCGCCTGGCCGCATCGGTGCCCTTATATGACTCCGCCCTGTTGCCCGGCGCACTCCCGGGTGATTTTCTGGCCGGAAGAAGGCTAGCTTGCCTCATTGCGGCCCTCGTCACGTCGACTATTCTCATGCCGCTCGGCTCGGCCTACGAGGAGCTCGAGCTGCAGGCGGCGACGGACGCGCTGCCGGCCCATGGGTTCGCCACGCTCGACCACGTCTTCTGGCGCTCGTCCTTCGGGGCGCCCCTCATCGGCGGCCCGACCTTCGGGGGGAACGTGACCACCTACGACGCGTTCCGGAACCAGTCCGAGGCCTCGACGGGCGGGACGTTCCCGATGGGCGGCCTCCCGGTCTTCATGGAGTTCAGCTCCCTGCCCAACGTGACCTATTCGTCGGGCAACGGCTCGGACGCCGACTACTCGACGCAGCGCTGGAACTTCACGAACGCCTCGCGCGTCGTCGGCTCCGGAACGCTCGGGGCGGGCGCCGCCGCCCAGGCCGCGTGGGCGCAGGAGCTCCTCCGGACGAACCACCACGACAACGGGACGCAGGACCCCGCGGGCCCGCTCATCGGGGCCTCCAATGACACGGGTCTGCTCGGCCTCTTCCTCGTCCAGGCGCTCATCGACCGCGTGGCGGCCATGGGGGGGGGAGCCGCCTACAACGGCTCGGCGCTGCAGGCGTTCGACCTGTCGGACGGGGCGCTCACCGACGACGACCCCGCCAACGGGTGGCAGCTCGTCCCCGACGCGCTCGGCGTGACGATCGCCGCCTCGACGTTCCAGGGCTTCACCCCGTCGGACAACGCGAGCTCGCTGCGCGGGCAGGCCGCCCTCATCCTCGGGCTGGCCGAGGTCGTGCGCCTCTCTGACCCCGCGGGCGACTTCGCCGGGCTGTTCGACGGCTCGCCCTTCGACAGCTCGCTCCACGGCAACGCGAGCGCCCTGCTGCGGGCGGTCGCGAACAACACGCACGCCTACCACTGGGACGCCACGGCGGGGACGTACGCGGAGCCCGACCGCGCGTCCGTGGACACCGGCGACCTCGCGCTCCTCGCGCGGGCGCTCGCGGTCGCGCGGGCGGCGGCCGGGGGGAACGAGACCCTAGCGGAGGACCTCGGGGCCCTGCGGGAGCTGGCCGTCGGGGCGCTTGCCCAGGTGGCGGGCGTCGGCGGCCGCTACGCGGCGTCGTACGTGATCAACGGCACGGCGGTCACGCCCGACTTCGCGAACGTCTCGCTGTGGGCGCAGGCGCAGGCGGTGGAGGCGCTCACGGCCTCGGCCGCGGTGACGGGGCTGAAGGCGGACCACGACGGCGCGCTGCGCGCCTCGGCGGGCCTTGAGTCCGCGCTCTACCGCGGCGGGTCGTACGCGGCCGCCTCGCCCGAGCCGGTGACGACCACCTACGCGGGCCACGCCGTGGCAGCGCTCATCGGCGCACTGCGCGACCTCTCGCTCACCGGCGAGGAGCCGCTCGCCGTCTACCGCTTCGTGGACGCGTTCGACACGCTCGTGGCCGCCCCGCCCCTCGTGCTCTCGGCCGCCCAGTCGCCGCCGGTCGTCGGGGCGGCGTTCGCGTACAACTCCAGCTCGTCCGCGGCGTCGGCCGCCACGGGCTTCGACGCGCTCTCGGCGCTGCTCGCGTCCTACGAGTTCGTGTCCACCGGCGCGCGGTTCAACGCAGCTGTGGGCGGCGGCGTCCTCATCACCGAGTCGGCCGCGCAGCGCCTGCACAACGCGACCGCGGCCGAGGTCGGGACGGCGATCGACGCCCTCGACCAGCAGGTCCTCGACCTCCAAGCGCAGCTTGCGGCGCTCCAGGCGGCCTTCGACCTCATCAACAGCACCGCGTCGGACATCGAGGCGCGGCTCAACCTGTCGCTCATCAACGAGTCGATCAGCCAGGGCCGGATCCAGGACCTCATCGACAACGTGACCGCGCTGCGCGCGCAGCTGAACCAGTCCCGGGGGACGGCGGCCAACGCGACCGCCCTCTACACGAACATTAGCGCGGCGCTGAACGACACGCGCCTCGAGGTGGCGAACCTCACGCAGCGGCTCGCGGAGGCCGAGAATGCGACGAGCGAGGCGCTCGGCGACCTGAACGTGACGCGCCAGGAGCGCTCGGACGCCGAGGCCAGCCGCGACGCCGCGCAGCGGCAGCTCGACGAGAGGTCGGCGGAGCTGAACGCGCTCCAGGCGATGGTCGCGGCAGGTGTCGTCGTCGGGATCGTCGTGGGCTTCGCGAGCTTCTACTTCATCAACCGGTTCGTGATGACGAAGCCCATGGGGGCGGGCAGGGCCCGCGGCGGGGCCGAGGAAGCCGGGGACGGCGACGAGGAAGAGGAAGACGACTCGTAGCGCGCCACCGCACGGCCTCCGGGAACCAGCGCGCGAAGCTTTTAGAGGCGACCCGCGCCATCGGAGCCCCGTGGGCCCGCGCGAGAAGGTGGCGGTGTCGCCGTTCCGGCTGGACGGCCTCTACCAGGACATCCCCGAGTCGGTGGTCGTCTACGACTCGACGCTGCGGGACGGCGAGCAGATGCCGGGCGTGGCGTTCGTCCCCGCCGTGAAGCTCGAGATCGCCCGCGCGCTTGACGAGGTGGGCGTCCCCGAGATCGAGGCGGGCTTCCCGTCCGTCAGCGTGTCCGAGGCGGCGGCTGTTCGCCAGGTCGCCCAGGCCGGCCTCGACGCCGACATCCTCTGCCTGGCGCGCCTGCGGCGGGACGACATCGACGCCGCCGCCGACGCGGGAGTGGACCTCGTGCTCCTCTTCGTCCCCGCGTCCCCCATCCAGCTCAAGGTCAAGCTGAAGAAGACGGTGGACGAGGTGCTGCCCGACATCACGCGCGTGACGGAGTACGCGCGCGACCGGGGGCTGCGCGTCGGCTTCTCGACGGAGGACTCCACGCGGGCGAACCTCGCGGACCTCGTGCGCATCTACAGGGCGGCCGTGGCCGCCGGCGCCGAGCGCGTTGGGATCACGGACACCGTGGGCTGCTCCACGCCCAACGGGACCGCGCAGCTCGTCCAGTACGTGAAGCGGGCGCTCGGCGGGTTCCCCGTCTCCGTGCACCTGCACAACGACTTCGGGCTGGCCACCGCCAACGCGCTCGCGGGGGTCCTCGCGGGCGCGGGGTTCGTCACGACCACCGTCAACGGCATCGGCGAGCGGGCGGGCAACGTCCCCCTCCAGCCCTTCGTGATGGCCGCGGAGCTGCTCTACGGGATCCCCACGGGGGTCGACCCCACGGGGCTCCAGGCGCTCTCGGAGCTCGTGGCCGCGCGCAGCGGGGTCGCCGTGCACCCGAACGCGCCCGTGGCGGGCTCGAACGTGTTCTCGCATGAGAGCGGGATCCACGTGAAGGCGGTGATGGAGGACCCCCGGACATACGAGCCCTACCCGCCGGAGCTCGTCGGGCAGCGGCGGACGCTCGCGCTTGGCAAGCACACGGGAGAGGCCCACGTGAAGGCCGTCCTGTCGGGGCAGGGCGTACGGCTCACGGAGGAGCAGGTGGACCGCGTCACCGCGAGCCTGAAGGAGCTCGGCGAGCGCCAGGGGGCGGTCACCTTCGCCGAGTTCTGGGAGATCGTCTCCCGCGTCACGGGCCAGGCGCACCGCGTGCGGTCGCGGTGAACCGCGACCACGATGATGCCGCCGTGCGTGGCATGCACGAGCTTGAAGTGGCTACCCCTTACGGAGAGGACGTTCCATCCAAGCCGGGCCATCGCCCGAAGAAACCGCCGCCGGTCGATCTCACCGGGTAGCTCCGGCATCCACCTCCACCGTCACGACCTTTGCGTACGCAGGTCGCTCCTGATGGGGCACTGCCGGGCGCGTGCTGGCGTCCTCGAAATAGAACTCGATGCCTTCCTTCGCGAGGCGGAGGGCCTCCCCTTCGCTGTCGGCATCGACAATGATGGGCAACCCCGCCACGGTCGCGCAGTACGCGCGCGTTTCGGGATCGTACTCGATGATGACCTCGTATTTCACAGGCAATCACCTGGCGCCGGCCGTGTTTATCCCTTGACCTAGGGTCGGCGAATTCGGCGGTTGCCCGCCGCGCGGCTCACGCCGGCACGGAGGCCATTTGCCAGCCAGATTGTCCGGGGCCACCCCCCAGCCTTTATGAGGGCCGACGAGGGTCATGGCCGTCCCACGGGGCGGTGGTTCGATGTTCGAGCATCTCGAAGTGGCGCACATCGACGACGGCAAGGTCCCCGTCCTCTACTCGCAGGGGTTCTCCCAGCGCGCGAAGCGCCTCCAGGTGGGCGTCAAGCGCACCCACCGGTGGCTCGAGCACGTCTTCCGGCGGCAGGAGCGGACGTACCTCGCCGTCCTCGACGAGGCCGACTGGCGTGGCTCGTGCATCCCCCCCTACGGCTCTCCGCACACCGTCTGGGACGGACCGCGTGGGTTCGTCGTGTCCTCGTACGACTACCACGACGCCATGATCGACGCCATGCTGCGCGTGGTCGCGCAGGCCCCGGCGCGGCTCGAGCGCGAGTTCCGCAAGATGCGCGGCTCGGACGAGTCGAACATCATCCGCTTCATGGACCTCGTCGCGACCTCCCACGAGATCTGCCACCTCTTCACGAGCCCGCAGAAGTTGCCCATGGGCTGCTCGTGGCTGCCGGAGATGTTCTCGCACTACCTGACGTACGCGTTCCTGCGCGAGACGTCCCCGCGCGACGCGCCCTTCTGGAAGCTGTGCGAGGACGCCTGGGCCTCGCAGCGCGACCTCAAGTACACCTCGATCGCGGACTACGAGCTGCACCACGCCGACATGCCGCTCGAGAACTACCTCTGGTACCAGGGGAAGTTCAACCAGCGGGGCGCGCAGCTCTACGGGAGGATGGGGCGGCGCTTCGCGTCGCGCATGATCGAGGCGTTCGAGGTCACCGAGGATGGCGTGTACCGGCGCCTCACCGACATCTCGAGGGACTTCCCCGCGTGGGTCGCCGGGTTCCACTGAGCGCACGCGGGCGCGCGGCCCCCGCGCCGGCGTCGCGCACACAACCGACCACAAGCGGCACCACGTGGGCGCCAGCGGTTCCGCCGCCGAAACTGGCACCCATGGTGCGAAATACCCCCCTGGCCGAAGCCCATGGCGGTGTCGGCCGCATGGCGCGCTCGCTCAAGTGGGTCCTGCGAGAGCGTAACGGTTCCCCGGCGTCGCTCGAGCCGGAAGCGGCCGCGCCAGAGGCCCTCTCGCCCGGCGACGACCCCCTCGTCTGGAAGACGGTAGCCGAGGAGAGCGGGATCATCTTCTTCGAGTGGGACTTCGTCGGCGGCAGGCTCGTGGACATCAGCGAGAACGTTGCGGGTGTGCTCGGGTACACGCGGTCCGAATTCCTTTCGGACCCCGGGCTCGCCTCGCGCGTCGCGCGCGAGGACTTCCGCGAGGACTTCAACGAGCAAGTTTTCGGGTGGCTGCGGTCGAAGCCCCGGCGCGTGCGGCTCGAGGGCTGCTTCGTCGACCGGAAGGGGCGCAACGTCTGGCTCGAGATCACGGGCGCCATGGAGTACGGGCCGGACGGATCGATGCGCGGCGCGCACATGCTGGGGATCGACATCACCCCCCTCGTCGAGGCCCGGCGCCTGGCGGAGGAGGGGAGGGCGCACTACCGGCAGTTCTTCGAGGGCGCCCCGCTGGCCGTCTGGCTCCTGGACCCGGAGACGTGCACGGTCCTGGAGGCGAACGAACGGGCCTGCCAGCTCTACGGCATCCCGCGCGAGCGCCTCGTGGGGACGAGTGTGCTCGAGCGCCTCGCCCCCGACGAGCGCGCCGCCATGCGGGAGCGGATCGCCGACACAACGGTCGGCGACGCGATCGACATCATGCCGCGGAGCATGCGCGTGCGTGGCGACGGGACGCTCTTCCCCGTCGCCGCATTCGCAGGGAACCTCCGGCTGGGCGGGAAGGTGCGCAGGATCGTGATCCAACGGGACGTCTCGGACGAGGAGACGCTGCGCGAGTGGCTCAAGCAGTACAAGGAGGCGTTTGAGCGCGCACCCGTGGGGCTCCTCCTCTTCCGCCCGGGGACGCTTACGGTGCTCGAGGCCAACGACCGCGCCTGCATGATGTACGGGATCCCGAGGGAGGCGATGGAGGGGGCGCCCGCGGACGAGGTGACGGGCGACCGTTCGTTCGCGCGCGCGGAGGCGGCGGTCGTGGATGGACCGGCGGGCGCGTCGGAATGCGTCGTGCAGCGGGCGGTCCACCGCCGCGCGGACGGCACCACGTTCCCCGCGGAGGTCGCCACGGTGACCCTCGGCGGGGGGGCCGAGCCGCTGCGCCTAGCGCTCGTGCGCGATGCCTCGGAGGAGGAGCTATCCCAGGGGACGGCCACGGCGCTCCGGCATGCGGTGGACGAGGCGCAGGTGGCGCTCCTCTTCATGACCGGCCGGGGGCAGATCCTCTTCGGCACGGAGTCCGCGGCGTGGCTGCTCGGCGTCGAGCAGGAGGACCTGACGGGGCGGCACGTGGCGTCCCTCTGCGCGAAGGGTTTCGGGGCCGCCCTCGAGCTCGGGCTGGAGGACGCGGCCGCTGGCCGCAGGTGGAGGGGGCTCGTCCGGTTCCACGAGGCGGGCCGGCTAGCGGGGCCGGTCCGGGTGTCGGTCGTGGCCGCGCCGACGTTCGCGCCCCGAGCGCCGGACTTCCTCGTGGCCATCATCACGCCGCCCGACGGCGACCTGCGCGCCCGGCGGCTCGCCGACGCTGCGCTTGAGGCCCGGGACGGCCGGAGCGGCGAAGAGTGAGCCGAGCCGCCCCAAGCCCTCCGCGGCCAGCTACAGCCCCTCCCCGTCAACCACGATGCGGTGGCGTTGCCCCTGCCGCTCGACCTCGCTGCGGAACGGCGCGAACTCGCGCGCGACCGCGAGCAGCGTCTGGGCGTGCGGCGTCATCCGGTCGAACGTGAAACTGGATCGGCCGGTCGCCATGACGCAATAGATCAGGAGCTGGTCGAGGAGGAATTCGTCCACGTCGGCGTCGGCTCGAAGCGCCCGCGCGACGGGCTCGGCCGCGTCGTGGCCGAGCGCCTCCGCCGTGTACCCGCGCTTCCCGACGCCGGACGACCCGAGCGCCCCCCCACGCCGGTTGCACCACACGGTCGCGCTGACCCCGTTCGAGGCGGCGGTGGCGTGGTGGATGCCCACCTGGCCCACGTTCCACCCGCGTAGCGCCCGCAGGATGGCGCGCCGCGTCCGGTCAGCGATGTCCGCCGTAAGGCCCGAGTTCACCACGCGCCCGTGGACGACGGGCTTGGGCTGGGGCCCCGTGGGCGCGAACGGCCGGAGGGGGCCCGCGGGCTCGACCCGCAGGCGCACCTCGCCGCCCCCCCGGGGGAAAAAACCGCGCGCGAGGACCTCGAGCGACACCTGGGCGCCGAGCGTCCGGAGCACGGGGAGGAGCACCTGGTCCAGGTAGTCCACGGTCGGGGCCTGGGTGGTGTCCGTGCCGCCCCGCACGGTCATCGTCACGGCTTCCCCGCACCGGAGGGCCGGCGGCAGAGCCGCCTGCACGACGAGGGCGATGGAGCCGGCCGTCCCGACGTCGAACGTGAATTCGCCGCCCCGGAGCACGTCCGGCCGGAAGCGCAGCTCGGTCGACCCGACCGTGTCCCCCTCGACGGCGGCGCTGCACAGCTCTGCCACCGCGCGGACGCCGGCGACGTGCTGAGCCTTGAGCCCGGGCGGCGTCCGGCCGGCGCGGATGTTCGTGATCTTCAGGTCGGTCTCCATCACGGCGGCAAGGGCGACGGCCGCGCGCAGCACCTGGCCGCCGCCCTCCCCGGTGGAGCCATCGATCGATACCAGGAGGAACCCCCCGGCCCCCGGGACGCCCGCTCCCCTATTTGAGGGGCGCGGGCCGCCCCCCGCGGCGCGCGCGCGGGTGGGTCACCCCACCAAACCATAAAGGGGGGGGGATGGATAA
>Ga0302046_10000312_pt1 | contig 51236 bp, 45 predicted proteins | sample RVTome_11_FD_200261 | JGI IMG/M metagenome (GOLD analysis project Ga0302046, IMG submission 200261) | Soil microbial communities from uranium-contaminated site in the Upper Colorado River Basin, Wyoming, United States - RVT147D111 (version 2) ...
GCCTCACGCAGCTTGGCGATGATCTGGTCCGGGCCATGTCGCTTGCGCTTCATCGAGAATCTCCTTGCCCATCCGGGCAGTAAAGACTCTCATAAGAACTGGATCAAGTTTCGGGGAGCAGGTCACAGCAACAACTTCAGAATAAACGGGGTCGCATCCTCCTCTTGCGACTGGTCGTGCCACGCGAAGAACATGAATTCGGCGTATGTGACGGGCACGTTTTCGTCGAGCCCGTCCAGAAACGCACTGGTCATGAATCGGCGCCAGCTTGTTTGCGAGCGATCCGAGAAGTGGCTTCGCAACGTCGGGTGGTCATCCGAGGACGGTGCGGCGCTGTACACGATGTATTCACTCCCTCCCGCCGCGAGCGCGCTCCAAGACCGGTCGGCCGACGCCAGGAGCCAAAGGATTTCCACAAGCTCCGTATCCATCGGCGGATTTTCGGGCGCTGGGGGCAAAATGCCCGCATTCTGTAGCGCGGTTTGCACCGCCTGTTTCCGGGCCGGCTCGATGCTCTCCGAGCGCGAACTCGCATCGTTCAGGTAGGCATCGGCCTGTCCGGAAAAATATGGGGCCAGTGAATTGGCAACCGCGCTATGCAGAGACAACTCTGCCTGAGCATCGATCGATGCGTACATCGTCGAATTTGCATTCTCAATTTCCTGACCGAGCGCCTGTATGGGATCAGTGATTTGCACATCCATGGCCGGAAGCCAGTGCCAATAAGGAACATTTGCGGAGCCGCCTGGATTCGCGACTGGAACCGGAGTCGCTTGGCCCATTATTTGGCATGGGCAGCTTGTTGAGCACCAGAGCCCTAAAGGATTTGATTCTTGGCACTCGCAGAACGCAACGCTGTAACAACAAGAACTGTCATTAAAAACTCCAGTACACTCGCAGCACAAGCGTTGTCCCCCGTTGAAATCAGTTCCGCAATCACGCAGATCAACCGTACAGAACGGCGAGTCCTCAGCGCGCACTGACCTGCCCCCCCCCAATAATGACCGATACGGCAACTGACAGAATTGCTCTCGACATGACGTTTCTCCTTTGAACAAAAGTTCTACCCACTGCATATGCCGCGACATTCGCTCCGGGCGCATCGGGCATTTTGTGCAAATTGGTTTTGGAAACGCAACATTCAGATATTGGAGTCGAAATATCTGGATTATCGCGCTGGTCATAAGGGGATTGTGGCAATGGGCGAGGCATCTGCATTGGGACGGGGCGATTGGCGCGGCTACGGCGTCTGCGCGGCGGGATCATTCTCTAATTGCCCGGACTCGTCGTCGAGGCCCTCGTACATCGTGACCGGCACGTCGTCTTCATAGGACTCGTGCTGCTCGTTCGCCGTCGGGTCGATGGCGCCGATGGCAATCAGCCGGTTTCGGGCATCCTGGGCCCAGGTCGTCGCCTCCCACTCCGACACGACCAGCCGATAGTAATACGCGGCCGCGTCCAGCCGGCCGACGCGTTCGTAATACCGCCCCACGCGATAGTCCTTCTCCGCCCGGCGGTCGTCGATGCTGGTGAGAATCTGCGGCACCTTGTACTGGCCGGCGTCGTCCGGGTACTTCTGCTTGAAGTCCTTGAGATAGACCTCGGCCTCCAGCAGGTCCGCCTCGTCGAACTCCACTCCGGGAAACCGGGCCAGCGCCGATTCTCCGGCGCGAAGGAGAGCCAGTTTCGCGTAGCGACCGCGCGCGTGCTCCCGCATCAGCCGCGCGTAGGAGATCTCTGCCTCTTCGTAGTCGCCGTCTTGATAGTGATAATCGGCCTTGATGCGCAGGGCCTGCTCGGCGATCTGCGTGTCCGGGGCCCGTTCGTCGATCAGGCGGTCGAGCATCATGACCGCCTCCTCCTGGGCGCTGAGCCAGAGCATGCCCTTCCAGACTTTCTGCTTGCGGTCCTTGAACAAGAGCAACTCGGCGATGATCAGTTCCTTGCGCATCGCCCGTTCGGAGAGGTCGCCGCCGGGCCAACCATCGAGCAGTTCTTCGAGCCAGTCGTAGGCCTGCATGACGTCGCCGGACCTGGGCTGGAGGTCTTCGGCGGAGATTTCCGTTTCCGCGGCGTAAAAGAGCGCCTCGGGCCGATGCGCCGATTCGGGATACGTCTCGAACCACGCCTCAAACGCCTCACGGGCTTCCTCATACTGCCCATGGGCCAGGTAGGCCCTCGCCAGCGCCAGGTCGCCCTCCTCGGTCCCCGGGATCGGCGGGGCCAACTCGACCCACTGCCCAGTCGCCGCGTCGTATTCGAGCCGCTCCTGGTAGGTGATCTTGGGCTGATCCTGGCCGACGACTGCCGCAGCGGGCAATGCCATCAAAATGAAGGCCGAGACTAACTTGCATCGCATTTGATTTGCAGTCCTGCCCATCGCAAGCTAGAAGCCACGGGATCCGACGCGCGGCGAACGGGGACGGATTGTATGATGCCGCCGCGTGCTGACAAGACCATGAAGCGCCTCGTCCATCGAGCGACCGGCGCCGGCATTTGATCCAAAACCGATCAGGCCCAAAATCGATCCCTCGACCCTCCGAAAGGTAGGGAAGTTGTCACAGGATCGGCATAGCGTATAATCCGCCGCGTGAAATGACGATGAGACCGTTTCCTTGTCGCTCTTGGCCGAAGTTTGCAGGTCGCCTGTTCGGCGGCTTGATATCCGCCGGAATCCTGCCGGCCCTCGGCGGCTGCGGCTATACCGCCGATCGCGATGCCTTTTTCCGCACGACCAACTCACGCAACGATCGCATCCGCACGGTCGCCGTAGACGTCTTCGAGTCCAAGGAGTTCCGCCGCGGGCTCGAGCTTCAGTTGACCGAGGCCCTGGCCAAGCGGATCGAGACCGCCACGCCGTTTATGCTGGCCAAGAAAGACGTCGCCGACACGATTCTCACCGGGGAGGTCAAGGAGGTTCGCCAGTCCACGATCGGGCGCAGTTTTAGGACTGCCATGCCGCGAGAGACCGCGGCGACGGTCCTCATCGCCTTCCAGTGGAAGGACCTGCGGACCGGCGAGGTCCTTCTCGACCGGCCCAACTACGTCCAGACCGTCGATTACATTCGCCCGGTGGGTGAGGATTTTTACCATGCCATGCAAAGGGCCATGGACCGCCTCAGCGAACGGATGATCGAAGAGATGCAGCGAACCGATTGGTGATGGGGCTTGCGCTGCTATAATCCGATAGACCCCTGGACGACCCAAGTCCGCGGGCGGACCGTAGAACCCGATGGGGGCGGCCTCGCGGGCCCCCCATTATTGGACGCCCAATGACCGATCGCGCACCGAAAGACAGCGGTCCACCCGACAGCGGCGGCCCTGCCGGACCCGGCAGCCCCAGGGGCGCTCCGCCGCCGCCACGGATGCGCATGTCCCGAGGGGTCATGAGCTGGCTCGGCTTTCTGCTGATCGCGATGATGATCGCGCTGGTTGTGACGCAGGGCTACAGCCCGCCGCGCGACATCTCCATCAACCGATTCTGGAAAGACCTCGAGGACGGAAAGATCAAGGTCATCGAGCTGAGCGATGACAAGATCACCGGCGAATATGCCGCCTCGGCCCAGGGCCTGCCCCAGGGCGCGGTTCACCGCCGCTTCAAGGTCAACTACAGCACCGTCGGAACGATGTACGACGTCGAGCAGCGCATCCAGACGGTCTCCCCCGGCACGGAGATCAAGTATCAGCCCAGCAGCGCGCCGTGGATGAACATGCTCATCGGGATCGTCCCCTGGATCCTGATTTTCGGCTTCGTCTATTTCATGATCTTTCGCCACCTTCGTGCATCGGCGGGCGGCGCGGGGATGCTGGGCAACTTCGGCCGCAGCCGTCACCGCGTCAGCAACAAGGAGCTGACCAACATCACCTTCAAGGACGTCGCCGGCGTCGACGAGGCGAAGGAAGAGGTCGCCGAGATCATCGAGTTTCTCAGGACCCCCAAGAAGTTTCAGCGACTCGGCGGCCGCATTCCGCGCGGCGTCCTGCTGGTGGGCGATCCCGGATGCGGCAAGACCCTGTTGGCCAAGGCCATCGCCGGAGAGGCCGACGTCCCGTTCTTTTCCATCAGCGGCGCCGATTTCGTCGAGATGTTCGTCGGCGTGGGGGCGTCGCGGGTCCGCGACCTGTTCAAATCCGCCAAGGAGAACTCGCCCTGCATCATCTTCCTCGACGAAATCGACGCAGTCGGGCGGCGGCGCGGAGCGGCCTACAGCGGCGGCGGCCACGACGAACGCGAACAGACGCTCAACGCCATCCTCGTCGAGATGGACGGCTTCGATACCTCGGACCAGGTCATCGTCATCGCCGCCACCAACCGCGACGACATCCTCGACCCCGCCCTGACACGGCCGGGCCGGTTCGACCGCCGCGTGTACGTCCCGCTGCCGGACCTCAAGGGCCGACTGGAAATCCTCAAGGTCCACGCGAAGAAGGTGAAGCTTTCGCCCCGCGTGGATCTCATGCGCCTGGCCCGGGGGACGCCGACCTTCAGCGGCGCCGAGCTGGCGGCCATCGTCAACGAGGCGGCGATTATCGCCACCATGCAGAACAAGGACCTCATCGAGTTGGAGGACCTCGAGGAGTCCCGCGACAAGATCCGCTATGGCCGATCGAACAAGAGCCGGGAGATCGAGGAGCGCGAGCGCATTGCCACGGCCTACCACGAAGCCGGCCACGCGGTGTTGCAGATTCTCCTTCCCGATACCGATCCGCTGCACAAGGTGACCATCATTCCCCGCGGCCGGGCCCTGGGTTCGACGATGTCGCTGCCGGAAAAGGACCGCTACGGATTCGGCAAGAAATGGCTGTCGGCCACGGCCCGCGTCCTGTGCGGCGGCCGCATCGCCGAGCTGCGCCACAGCGGGGACGCCAGCAGCGGCGCGGCCATGGACATCGAGCAAGTGACCAAGCTGGCCCGGGCCATGGTCCTCGACTGGGGGATGAGCGAGAAGCTCGGCTTCGTCAAATATTCGCCCGACGATTCGCGCGAGGCGTTTTTCAGCGACAAGCCCTACTCCGACGAGACGGCCCACGTCATCGACGACGAAGTGCGCCGCATTACCGACGAGGCCTATCACGACGCCGAGCGCATCCTTTTCGAGAGTTGGGACAAGATCGACGCCGTCGCCGTGGCGCTGCTGAAGCACGAGACCCTCGACGCCGACGAAGTGCGCCTGCTCTGCCGCGGCGAAACGCTGGAGCGGCCCAGTCTCTCCGGCATCCTCGCCGACGAAACCGTTCCCGCGCACAAGGCGACCGCCCGCCCCGTCGCCTCGGCGTCCGAACCCCCGCTGACCGACGGCATCTCCGGCGGCTCACTCCCGCAACCCGGCATGGGATGATGCGTACCGCGGCGCCCGTGTGACTTTGCACCGGACACGGTTGGTCTCGGTCGCGACGTGCGCAAGACCGCGCCCCGTGGACGCCGGTTGCGCTCAATGCTATTCTTGATCGCGCGGACCGGAGGCGAACTCGGAGGAACTCGACGCCGACCAGGCCCGTAGAGACGAGCGGGAGGCGAACGTCGCGAATCATGGCCAACGCGGAAGTCATCGTTGTCGGACCGGGCGAACTGCCCCTGATCGCCGATCTCTTCAACGAGATCTTCCGCCCCCCGCACGACGTCGAATTTTTTCGCCGCCGGCTGACCGGGCGCTACAACCCGCTGCTGCTCGTCGGCAACGTCGACAAGAGACCGGTCGCATTTTCCACGGGGTTCGAGCTCAAGCCGTCGACGTTTTTCTCCTGGCTGACGGGCGTTCATCCCGACTTTCGCCGTACCGGCATCGCCTCACAGCTTCACGAAGCCCAGTTCGCCTGGGCCATCGACCACGGCTATCACTACATCCGCATGGAGTGCCATAACGCCCATCGCCCGATTCTCCACATGGCGATCAAGATGGGATTCAACATCGCCGGCGTCCGCTGGGACCCTGACCGCGCCGAAAATCTGATCATCTTCGAGAAGCTGCTCGCCGAGTAATCCGCTGACGGCGCACCGCCGTCGCGCCGCGCCCGATCATGCGAACGCTCATTCGCCACATCGCCCAGCTCGTCGCCGTTCCGCGGGGACCGGTTTCCGGCGATGACTTTTCGCATCCGCCGGTCATCGATCGCGCCGCGGTGCTCATCGATGGCGGCCGCATCGCCTGGTTCGGCCCCGAAGTTGAAGCGCCCGTCGATGTCGGGCGCCCGCCGGACTCCCGGCGCGACGAGTCTCTTGCAGATTCACCCTCACCTCAACCCTCTCGCCCGAAGGGAGAGGGGGATTCGGTGATCGACGCGAAGGGAGAGGGAGTCACGGTCATCGACGCCGGCGGCGGCACGGTCGTCCCCGGCCTGGTCGACTGCCACACGCACGTGGTCTTCGCCGGTTGGCGCGAGCGTGAGTTCGTTCAGCGCATCGAAGGCGCAGACTACGTCGAAATCCTCGAAGCCGGCGGGGGCATCAAGAGTTCGGTGCGGATGCTCCGCGCCGCCGATGAACAGACACTCATCGACGAGTCGCGCCCGCGGCTGATGCGCATGCTCGCATCGGGCACGACGACGGTCGAAATCAAGAGCGGCTACGGCCTCAGTCCGCGGGACGAACTCAAGACGCTCCGCGCGATTCGCGCCCTGGCCGGCGAATTGCCGCTGGAGATCGTCCCTACCTTCCTCGGGGCCCACGCCATCCCGCCGGAATTCGACGGCCGCCCCGATGCGTATCTCGATCACATCACGAGCGACGATCTGCTCGCCGAAATCGCCGCCGAGAAACTCGCCGAGTTCGCCGATGCGTTCTGCGAGCGCGGGGCGTTTTCCGTCGAACAGTCACGCCGATTCCTAACCGCATGCCGGGCGGCCGGACTGACGCCGAAAATACACGCCGAGCAGTTCACGCGAAGCGGCGCGACACGACTCGCCGTCGAACTCGGCGCCGCCTCCGCCGACCACCTCGAATGCGTCGACGGCGACGACATCGCGGCCTTGAAATCGTCCAATACGATCCCCGTTCTGCTGCCGGGCTGCTCGTTTTTCCTCGGATCGACGCCGGCCCCGGCCCGCCGCCTGATCGACGCCGGGCTTCCCGTGGCGTTGGCGACCGATTGCAACCCCGGCTCGGCCATGATCGAGTCGCTGCCGCTGATCATGTCGATCGCGGCGACGATGTTGAAGATGACGCCTCTTGAGTCGCTGGTCGCCTGCACCGCCAACGCCGCCGCCGCCATCGGTCGGTCGGACCGTCTCGGGGCCATCGCGGTCGGACACCAGGCGGACCTGCTGATCCTCGACGCGCCCAACGTGGAGCTATGGCCCTACCGCGTCGGCGTCAACGCCGTCAGGTTGGTGATCAAAAACGGTCAAGTGATCGTCGGCGAGACATGGTGAGACATGCGGCGCGATGGATTCAGGCGTCGGGCCAGAGCGACTTCAATCGACGGTCCCAGGTGTGCCGTTCGTTGATCATCGCCGACGTGGCGCCTGCCCGATCGACGAATGATCCCGGCCGCTTGAGAAACTCCCGCGCCAGTTCGACGAGTCCTTTCCGCGAATCGAAATGCCAGATGTCTTCGGACGGATTCAAGACGGCCGTCAGCCCGTCTGGCGTCGCGTCGACCGGGTGTCTGCGGACCGCCACCGCCAGCCCCGCCGCCGCCGCGTCCATCATTTCGTCGCAGACTTCTCCCGACGTGCCCGGGAAAACGGCCAGGCCGCAACGGCCCAAGGCCTTGCGCCACGCCGCGCCCGCCGGCGTCGGACCGCAAAAACGGCTCTCCATGCCGTCCACCGCTTCCCATCCGTCGCCGTAAAGGTCGAATTCGATCCCCGCATCGACAAGGGCCTTCACGAACGACCGCTGAACGACGCCCGGCAGCAGGTAGCGCCGCACCCGGCTTGCGAGACCCTCGGCGACCGACTGCTCCTCGATGCGAATCTTCACATGGTCGGTGGCCTTGCGCAGAATCGCCTCCGCATCGTCGTCGAGGTAGCGATCGGGGCCGGAAGCGATCGTCTCCCGCGCCGCCCGCCACAATCGCGCGTGGGTCGGAAGGTGGAGTCCGACGTCTTCGGCCTCGGACGGCGGCGCATCGCCGATCACCATGATCTGGCGCGCCTCGGGGGAAGACAGATCGGCGAGGCCCACCTGCGCCGCCGGCGGCAACACCCGAATACGGTCCTCCGCGACGCCTCGTTCGACGAGCCGTACCCGCTGGGCGGCGGTCCGAACGCCGGCGCGATCGACCCCCTTCGCGTCGTCCAGGAACCCGTCGGGCGGCAAGGCGGTCCGCGTCCAGATGGTCGCCGTCGCCGCCTTCGGGAGTCGACACGTCAACTCTCGCCTGATCTGGTTGACGAGGACGCAATGCGTCGGCGCCGCCTCGACGAGCCGGCTTTCAACGCCGCACGGATGACAGGAGGCCGGACCGTCCGGGGCCACGCCGAGCGCCCGCCAACCCGCGGACTGCGCCGCCGCTTCGAGCACGCGCACGGTCCGCAGCGAAGGCCGATCCGTCGCCGCCGTGACCACCGCCAGCGACTTCGTGGCCGAAGCGGGCCGCGGCGCTTCGAGCAGGTCCGACAGCGCCGATCGGACTTCGTGACGCGCGCGACCGACAACGTCGTGAATCCCGCGCAGTGAATCCTGTACGGCCGCGACGTCCGGCGGCTCCCAGAAGGGCCAGGCCAGCACGCGCTGCGGCTCGACGTAGCCCGGGTGATGGATCAGAAACGATTGGAGCTGCTCCCAATCGTCGTCGCCGACGAATATCAGCAATCTCCCGCCGAGGATGAACTTTGCCACGTCGATGCGGCGCAGCGCCGCCGCCGCCTGCCAGGGATGTTTGTCAAGAACGAAGACCGCCTGATGCGGCAGGAGGCGACCCAGCAGGCGTCGAGCTTCGTCGCCTGCGCCGATGCCGTCGATCAGCGCATTGCAACCGCCGTCGATAAACGCCTCGGCCAGCGCCTGCGCCCGAATCGAAGGCATCGTGGTGCGCCCCAGCCACCGGATGCGGCCCTCGGCATCGCGCCATCGAAACGTCGTGCCGCCGTCTTCGGCGTCGGCGCGCTCGAGGGGCGCCGGCGGTCTGGCCGCCCGAAAGCGCCGCGCGGTTTCCGGCTGGGCAACGGTGAGCGCGGAGAGATTGGAATCGAACGTGGCGGGATCGATCGCGGACCGACATTCGGCTTCCGTGCCGAAGACCATCAATCACCACCCGTGGGGCTATTGCAGACTGGACCAGCGGCCCACCGCCAGGACCGTGAGAAATATCGTCCAGGCAAGGTACGCGGCGAATGCTACCGCCATTTGCCCCCGCGTGATTTTCGGGGCGTCCTTTTTTTCCCAGTCGTAGGCATCAGCTTTTTGCACGGAGGGTGACATGCCGTTAGCACTCGTCTTCCGTATCTCCGCCGGAGGGGTCTACGCGGATGCGAAACTCGCCGTCAAACGCGCTGCCGAAATCAAAGACTCCGGCGAAATCCCCGATCTCGTCGTCCGGCTGCTTTTGCAGCATGCCGTTTTCGACCATGGCGAAGACCATGTTGCCGAAGTCCTCGGTTGAACGAATCCCCCAGTGGCCGAGCACGGTCGGCGCCATCAGCCCCCAACGCTGCAACGCCAAATCGCGCAGGCCCCAGCAAAGCTCATCCCCGCCGACGTGCAGGTTGAGTTTTTGCATCGCGGCATCGACGCCGCCGGCCTGCTGCACGAACTCATCGATCGTCGACGGCAGTGCCTCCTCCGCCAACAGCGCCGGCAGATCGGAAGGACTGGCGCCCCGCTCCTCCAGCCAGCGGAGGATCCGCCGCACATGCTTGGCCGCCGCCCCGTGCGTCCGCCGAACGGTGAAATCCAGCCCCTGTTGAAGAAACACGAACGCCTCGGGCGGATAGCGTCCGACCCGTTCGGCGAGATCACAGATCGACATCTCGACTTTATCCGTCATGACCCGTTCGCTTCCGCGCCTTGATCGCCGCCAGCGCCGGCGCGGCTACCCGCCGCCCGACGGCCACGATACCCTCATCATAGCCGCCGGAAGGTCTTAACTCGCTCCTGGGGGATTGTCTCCGAAAGGCGGCCCCGGGCTGTGGCCCGGTCCGCGTTCGCTGCCGCCGTCGCCGCCACCGCCTCGTCGCCGACGCCCCCGCCGCCGGCCGCGCCGGCCGCGTTTCGATCGATCGTCCGGCCCGGGCGGCTGCGACGCTTCTGACCGCGGCGATGCGGTCGATTGGTCGGAAGACCCTGGACCTGCGGCGAGGTCGCTATCACCCCAGTCCACCTCGCCCTCATTGCCGAACTCGCCGGGCGCCTCTTCGGGCGCCACTTCGGGCACATCTTCGCGCACGACCTCGCGACTCTCTTCGCGCCGTTCGCGCCCTCCCCGGCCTCTCGCGTCGCGCGGCCGGTCGCGACGGTCCTGCCGTTCGCCGGCGAGGCGGTCTGCTTCTTCCGGCGTCAATCTCGGCAGGTCGCGTTCCACGATGTCTTCGAGGCCGATCGTTTCGATCGATCCGCCCTCATCGTATTGCACGGTCAGGAGCTGCGTCAGGATCTGGCGGTTGCGCACGGTGCCCACCCCGCGGTCGGTCCGCACGCGATGACCGACCTTCGGCAGCTTCTTGTCCAGCGATTCATAGCCCTCGTGCTCGTAGCGCAGACAGCAGCGCAGGCGGCCGCAGCGGCCCGACACCTTGCTGGGGTCGAGCGTCGCCTTCTGAATCTTGGCCATCCGCATCGACACCGGACGCAGGGTCTTCAGAAAGTTCTTGCAGCAACATTCCCGGCCGCAGATCTCGTAATCCGCCACGAGCCGGGCCTCGTCCCGCGCCCCCACCTGATGCATCTCGATGCGCGTGTGATAGTCGTGGGCCAGCTCCCGCACGAAGTCCCGAAAATCCACCCGCGACTCCGACATGAAATGAAAGATGATCCGTTCGCCGCCGAACAGATGCTCACAGGCGACGAACTTCATCGCCAGGTTCCGCCGGCCCGCCAGCTCGCGGGCCCGTTGCATCTTCTCGTCGGCTCCCGCGTTGATGCGGCGCTCTTCCTCCAGGTCCTGTTCCGTCGCCAAGCGAAGCACGCGGCCTGATTTGAGCCGGTAGAAATCGGGCCCGCTGTTCTTGACGTAATCCAACATGGACTGCCGCTTGATCGACTTGTCGCAGCCGGTACAGGTCAAGCTGACCTGCTCGCCGATCTCGATGCCGCGATTCGACTGAATCACCACCTTGGCCCCGCAACCGAAGATCACATTGGGCGAATATCTGAACTCTCCGAGGTAGCGCATGTACCCATACCGGACCGCGCAGGTCGGATATATCTTCTCCATGCCCTCGCCGCAGCGGTGATTCGGATCGCAGCCGCTCGGCGAAAAACTCGCCGGTCCGCACAGGTCCTTCGCGGACTTGATCACTTTCAAGCTCGATACCATGGGATCGCCTTCCCGTTGCGGGCCGCCGCTGCGGTCCCGGTTGTTCTTGGTCGTCTCGGTCTACGCGGCGATTCGAGACGCCGGCCGCAGACCCCGTCGGACTGTTCCGTTCGGACTGTTCCGTACAGACCATAATATAAGCGATTCATCGGCCGGGCAGCACAAGAAAAGCCGCCTCCAATTCCGGCGGCATCGAATCCCGCCCCTACAGGGGCCATTCATCGCCTTCGCGCGCGACGGCGAAGCCCCGGGAACGAATGTTCCTGGCCGCGTCGCTGTCCGCATCCAACGCCGGGTTGGAATGATTCAGGTGAATGAACCGGACCTCCAGTCCGCCGCCGCGAACCGGCGACGCCAGCTCGTCCATCGTTTTTGTCATCAACGGATGACCGATCGCCGACAGGTCGCGATTCGGCAGCTCCTCCCGGGAGTAAAACGTCCCATCGAGCAGGGCTGTCTTCACGCCGTGGGCGTCCAGGACTTCCGCCACGGTCGGGCTCCATGTCTCCCACGGCTCCGTATCCGGCACGTAGAGAGCGCCGGCCGATTTCGACCCGTTCTCGTCTTCCCGCGCGAACACGAATCCCACCGTGTCGGAATATTCGTCGCGATGGGGAACGGCCAACGCCGTGACCCGCACGTGCCCGCGCCGCGACGGGAACTGGTACGGCAATCGCACCGACTCGCCCGGCCGCAACGGGCGAATCTCAATATTGCCCATCGCCACGAGTTGGCTCCACGGTCCGCCGTGTCGGAGGAAGTCGCCCATCCGCGGGGTGCAATACACCGGCAGCCGGTCGGTGTGTACCGCTTCGTATCCGAACATCGCCAGGCCCAGGTAGTGCCCGATGTGCGCGTGTGTCAGAAACACGCCGTCGACCGGGGCGCGATCGACTCGCCCCGGCGCCTCGTCGCGCACGTCGCGCAGCAGCTCAAGCTGCTCGCGCACGTCCGGCGTCGCGTCGATCAGATAGACGGCATCGCGCGGCCCGTCGGGGAGAATCAACGCCAGGCAGGCCACGTATCGGCGCTTCGAGGGGTCCCGCCGCGCCGCCGCGCAACGGTCGCAACTGCACGCTGCGTGCGGAAACCCGCCGTCCTGCACGGTTCCCAGGACGCGCAGCCGCGGGCCGTCATGGACGGGATCGGTCCCGGCGCACCCGGCGGCCAGGACAACGGCCGCCACAACGGACACGAGCGCCGACCGCGTTCGCAACGGCCATCGGGCATGCGGAGGCGGGGATTGTCCCGCGGCTGTCGGCGCGGCGGTCTTCATTTGTCTTTCAGCCCGTCCCCCACGAACTTCGCAATATCGCCCAGCACCGAGTCGCGCCGCTCGTAGTCGGCGGCGAACAGATTCGTGCCGTGGCGTTCCGCGCCGCCCGGCATTTTCTGACCCCTGGCCCGATCCTGGCTCGCCTCGATGAGCTTGCGAACGGCCGCGTACTCCGCCTCCGGCGCGATCAGTAGAATCGAGGCGGTTTTGCACTTCTTGACGTCGTGGAGTGAATCGACGCCGAAATAGTTCGTCCCCGGCGAGAGGCAGACGATCGCCCGCACGTTCTCGTCGCGCCCGCCATAGCGCAGCGAGATGCTGCACCCGATGCTCGCCCCGACCAGGGCGACGCGCGTCACGTCGCACTCGCGGCGCTTCGCCAGCCACGCCTTCGCCGCCTCCACGTCGCGCCATGCAGCGCCGAAGAGCCGGGGATCCCGCGCGGCGTACTTCTCGCGGAGCTTCATGGACTTCGGCTCCGTGCTGCCGCCGCGCCCGCGGATGTCGTAGGCCAATACCGCCGGCGGATTCGGCCCCGCCTGCAAGACGCCGACCAGCGGCCGCCAGCTTTTCCGGTCGGCCGGATACATGTGGGCGCAAATGACCACCGGCGCCGGCTCGCCAGCGGCGACCTTCGGCCCGTAGTAATCCGCCTCGATCGTCACACCGTCGGAGGTCTCGAACTTCACCACCACGCCCGACGGGGCCTGGGGCGGGCCGGCCAACATGACAACTTGGACGCAGGCGGACAGAATCACCGTCGCCATGGACGATCCTCCCTTCGTTGGGGCTCGCGACTGGCTTTTCGTATCATACCGCCGCCCGTGGGCGGTCACGACGATCCGGCATCTACCGGAGCGCCCCCGGCGAATCGTGCCGCGCCGAAAGCCCTCACCGATATGACGCCGACCGACGCCCAAGCCGCCCACCGTTTGCGAAACTGGCTCGGCATCAACGCGTCAACCCTCGCCCTGCTGGTCACGATCCTGCTCATCACCGCCGCCACGGAACTCTGGTCACCGCTCGTCCCCGAATATCTGAAGGCCCTGAAAGACCCCGGGCGCGCGGGCGATCCGTGGTTCATCCTGCTCATCGGGCTCTACGGGTTTTATCGCGACGCCCTGGAAGCGGTGAACTACTACGCCGGCGGCGCGATCGGCGCCCGGCTTCACACCCGCCACTCCCTGCTGCTGTTTAACGTGCTGCCGCTTTTCGGGCTGGCCATGCTCCTGTTCTGGCAGGCGCCCGCGGCGGTCTTCCTCGCGATTCCGTTGATCTTCGTCTGGGACTCCATCGCCGGCCCGGCGATCATCACCGTCGTCGGCGACGCCATTCCGCCCGATCGCCGCACGATGGCGTTTTCGCTCCAGGCGATCTTTCGCCGCGTCTCGCGGATCGTCGCGTACAGCATCAGCGGCCTGCTGATCTGGCTGTTCGGCCGGGTCGGCGGGGTTCGCGCCGACGTGGCCGTCGCCATCGCACTGATCGCCGTCGCCGTCGTCGTGCAGTTCCGCTACATGCACACGGCCAGTCGCGACCCAATCGTCGCCATTCATCGCCCACGACAATTGCTGCGACGCTTCTCTCCCGATCTGAAGCGCCTGCTCGCCGCCGATATCTTCGCCCGCTGGGCCGAGGGTCTCGCCGGCCCGTTCATCATCCTCTACTGCGTCCCGCTCCTTGCCGAAACCGCGGCCACCGGCGCCGCCCGCTATCAATCCATCCTGCTCAACATCCAGGCGGTCATCAACATCGTCCTTTATCTGCTCATCGGGCCCCTCGCCAGCCGCGAAGGTCTCGCCAAGAAACCCTACATCGGGGCGACATTTTTCTTCTTCGCCCTGTTCCCCGTGAGCATCGCGGTCCTCGGGCCGGCGCTGGGCGCCGCCGGACTGGCGCTGGCGTTTTTCATCGGGGGCTTCCGCGAAATCGGCGAGCCGGCCCGCAAGGCGATGATCGCCGATCTCGTTCCCCCCGACGTCAGGACGCAGGCCATCGGGCTCTATTGGAGCGTCCGCAGCGCCGCGGTGATGGCGGCGTCACCGGTCGGCGCGCTGGCATGGATCGTCGGCGATCGGGTCAGTCCCGGCACCGGCCCGCTGGTGACCTTCTGCCTCGCCGGCGCGGTCGGCCTCGTCGGCGCGGCGGTGTTCTTTTTTCGCTTTGGCGCGAGCGACCTACCATCCGATGGACAGAGGAGTTCCGCGCCGGCAAAGTAGTCCCGGCGCACTGCAGACGGCCCGGCGATTCACGCGCCGTTTTCCAAGCACGCTGCCGAATTCGGCTGCCAGATTGACAGTTTCCGAGTGGCTCGGCGCCGCAAAACCATTGATCTACAAGCCCTCACGGGGCTGCGCACGGCGATGGAACGCCGATTGCTTCTCGATCCTGTCGGACGCGACCACCCGTCGGTCCGGAAGGATCTTTCAATGCGCCTCGACAGATTGACGATCAAGGGGGCTGAATCGCTTCAGGCCGCCGAACGGCTCGCCACGCGGCACGGCCACGCCGAGCTGACGCCGCTGCACCTGCTGGCGGCGCTTGTCGGCACCGCTGGGCATCGCGGCGACCACGGGGAGAGCGAAGCTGGAGCTTCGCCGTCCCCGAGTGGAGCTTCGCAGGCCGGCCCCGGCGGAATCGTCGTTCCCCTGCTCGAAAAAACCGGCGCCAACGTCGGACAGATCCGGTCGATCACCGAATCCGAGCTGAAGCGATTGCCGAAGGTCACCGGCGCGTCGCTCGCCATGTCCGCCGAACTGCATGGCGCGCTGCAAAAGGCGGAAGACGTCGCCGACAAGATGAAGGACCAGTACGTCTCGACCGAGCACCTGCTGCTGGCGCTGGCCGATTTCAAGAGCGACGCCCGCGAGACGCTGACCGTCGGCGGCGCAAGTCAGGATGCCCTGCTGGCCGCTCTGAAGCAGCTCCGCGGCGGGGCTTCCGTCACGTCGCAGAACCCCGAAGACACCTATCAGGCCCTGCTGCGCTTCGGGCACGACCTCGTCGCGGCGGCCCGCCTGGGCAAGCTCGACCCGGTCATCGGCCGTGACGAGGAAATCCGCCGCTGCATGCAGGTCCTCGCCCGCCGCACCAAGAACAACCCCGTGCTTATCGGCGAGCCGGGCGTGGGCAAGACGGCGATCGTCGAGGGGCTGGCCCAGCGAATCCTCGCGGGCGACGTGCCGCAGGCGCTGAAGGACAAGCGCGTCGTGGCGCTGGACATGGGGGCGCTGATCGCGGGGGCGAAGTATCGCGGCGAGTTCGAGGAGCGGCTCAAGGCCGTGGTCCGCGAAGTCGCCGAGTCGAATGGCCAGGTCATCCTCTTCGTGGATGAACTGCACACGGTCGTCGGCGCCGGCAAAGCCGAGGGCGCTGTCGACGCCGGCAATCTGCTCAAGCCGGCGCTGGCGCGCGGCGAGTTGCGGTGCATCGGCGCGACCACGCTCGACGAGTACCGCCGGCACGTCGAGAAAGACAAGGCCCTGGAGCGCCGCTTCCAGACGATCTACGTCGGCGAGCCGACGGTCGAGGACACGATCGCCATCCTTCGCGGGTTGAAGCCCCGCTATGACACGCATCACGGCGTTCGCATCCAGGACTCCGCCCTGGTCGCCGCCGCGACGCTTTCGGCCAGGTACATCACCGACCGTCACCTGCCGGACAAGGCCATCGACCTGATCGACGAGGCCGCCAGCCGCCTGCGCATCGAGAACGATTCGCTGCCGTCGGAGCTGGACGAGCTTCGCCGCCGCATCATGCAGTTGGAGATCGAGCGCGAGGCGCTGAAGAAAGAAAAGGACGCCGCCAGCCGCCGACACCTCGATGGGGTCGGGCGTCAGCTTGCCGACCTGCGCGAAAAGAATGCCGCCCTGTCGGCGGAATGGGAAGCCGAAACGGGCCAGCTTGCGGCCATCAAGTCCCTGCGCCAAAAACTCGATGCCTTGCGCACCGATCTCGACGCCGCCCGCCGCCGCGGCGACCTCGAATCCGCCGCCCGCATTCAATACGGCGAGCTGCCGAACGCCGAGAAAGACCTCGCCGACCGCGAGAGCAAGCTCGCCGGCCTGCATGCCGAGGGCCGCGGCCTGCTCCGCGAGGAAGTCACCGTCGACGAGATCGCCGAGATCGTCAGCAAGTGGACCGGCGTGCCCGTCGCCCGCATGTTGGAAGGCGAGAAGGAAAAGCTCCTCAAGATGGAGGACCGCCTGCACCACCGCGTCGTCGGTCAGGATCAGGCCGTCCGCGCCGTCTCCGACGCCGTGCGTCGCAGCCGCGCCGGCCTCGGCGACCCGAACCGCCCCATCGGGTCGTTTCTCTTCCTCGGTCCGACCGGGGTCGGCAAGACCGAGCTATGCAAGGCCCTGGCCCAGTTCCTGTTCGACGACGAGTCGGCCTTCGTCCGCATCGACATGAGCGAATTCATGGAGCCGCACAGCGTCGCCCGCCTCATCGGCGCCCCGCCCGGTTACGTCGGCTACGAAGAGGGCGGCCGTCTGACCGAAGCCGTCCACCGGCGGCCCTACTGCGTCATCCTGCTGGACGAAATCGAGAAGGCCCACCGCGACGTGTTCAACGTGCTCTTGCAGGTCCTGGACGACGGCCGCCTCACCGACGGACACGGGCGCACCGTAGATTTCAAGAACACGATCGTGGCGATGACCAGCAACATCGGAAGCGAGCACATTGGGGCGATGAGCGAGGCCGCCGCCGACATCGAAATCGAAATGGCGGTCCGCGACGAGCTCAAGCGGCATTTCCGCCCCGAGTTCCTCAACCGCGTCGACGAGACGATCATCTTCCATCGCCTCTCGCGCGATGATCTGATTCGCATCGCCGAACTTCAGATCGACCTGCTCCGCCGCCGCCTGGCCGAGGGCCCGGCGCTGATGGGTGGCGTCGGCGGCGCACGCGACCCGGGCCCTGCAGCCGCCTCGCCCGGCGGCTACCACCTGGTGGTCACCGACGCGGCCAAGGCCAAGCTGGCCCGGGACGGCTACGACCCCATCTACGGCGCCCGGCCGCTGAAGCGCCTGGTCCAGCAGCAGATTGAGAATGCGCTCGCGAGGCGGCTGCTCAGCGGCGACTTCGCGCCGGGGGCGACGATCACGGTCGATGTCGATGGGGACGTTTTCCAATTCGCATGATCAGGGTCGGCGACCGCGCGAAGGCGAATTGACATCTGGGCGGCGTCAGCCCGCCAGCGCGTTTTCGAGACCATCGATGACGAACTCCGTCTCCGCGTCGTCGATGGTCAACTTGACGTTGTCGCCGGGTTTGGCGCCGAGCACCTGGCGAGCGATGGGCGTCTGGTAGGAATAGACGTGGCGGCCGAAGTCGCCGTCGCCGACGCCGAGGATGGTCATCGTCGCCGCCTCGCCGCCGTTCGTCGGGCGGAGCCGGACGCGATGCCCCAGACTGACGTGGGATTGCGGAACGTCCTCGGGGAGAAGGAGCTTGGCCATCGAGATTTCATAATTGAGCTTGGCGACGCGGGCCCGCAGGAGGTCGCGCTCCTCCAGGGCGAACTTGTACTCGGAGTTTTCGCTCAGGTCGCCGTGCGAGGCCGCCTCACCGATGGCCCTGGCGTTTTCGCGCATCTTGACGTTGACCAGCTCATCGACCTCGTCCTGCTTCGCGCGGAGGCCGCCGGCGGTGAAGTACAGCACCGACTCGTCGTCCCACATGGCGACGCGGGGACGCAGATAGAGATGGCCGAAGCGCATGCGGATGAGGTCGTTCAGATCCTCGCGGACCGCCGGGCCGAGGCCGTCGGCGCGCTCGACCTGTCGGCGGATCGTCTGGGCCATGGCATCGTCGAGCCCGTCGAGGCAGGCCTTGAAGCGCTCGTAGTCCTTTGCGGCGAGGCCGGTTCGGATCTTCGCCCTCATTTCGTTGACGCTCTGGCCCGAGGTCTTTCCCTCTGAGACCCGGGCGGGACCGACGAGAGAGAGTATGGAAGACAGCAATTCGGACACAGGCGGCACGGGGATCGTCGCACCGGTCGCTGGCCCCTTCCAAATCCACATCAGGGCGTCGGTGTGGCGGCCGGGATCGCCGAGGATCTGATCGACGGCGGCGATCAGCAGGTGCGGCTTGCCGGCCCTCTCGATGGCCTGGGCGATCGTTTCGCACTGGGACATCGGCGCGTGCAGCAGCATTTCGGCGAAGACCTCGGGCCATCGATCGGGAAACGCCTGTTCGACGCAGGCCGTAGCGATGGGCCAGAGCCGCATGTCGCCAAGGCCGGCCACGAGGGCCGCGGGCTCGTCCGCCTTCTGCAACATGGCCAGCGCGGTGTCGTGCGCATCGGTCGAGGCGATGAAGCCGGCCGACGCCAGGCGGTCCACGACCAGGGCCGTGGCGAAGGCGGCCTCGGGCTCCTTGTGGCGCAGGAATCGCTTCACGCGATCAACGAGAAACTTCTCGACCTTCTTCAGCAGGGCCGGATCGGGGTCATTCTTCGCGGATTTGGCCGAGCGAAAATAGGCCTCGGCGCATTCCAGCCATTGCCGCGGCGCGTCGGCTTTCTCAAACGTCTCCCACAACTCCTGCTCCGGCGTGCGGCCGACCGGGTCGTAGATGACGAACATCGGCGAGCGGCCCTCGAATCTCAGGTTGGGCGATTTTCTGGCGGCGCCGCGAAACCGGGTCCACCAGTCGGTCCAGCCGGCGGCCTCGACGTATCGCGGCACCAGGATCAGCTTCAACTCGTCGCGGTCCAACTTTCCGTGACGGGCGCGAAGGATGCCGATCACAAGGTCCGCCGGGCGCTCGGCAGCCAATTCCTCGATGCGCGTGGGATCGAGCTGGGACAGAACGCGAAAGTCGTTCGCGTCGGCCGGGTCATAGTCGTTGATGAGCTTGTCAAGGTCGAGAGAGACGGTCCGGCGGCCGGTTCGGATTTCCGCCTCGCCGGCGTCGACGTCGATGGAGACAATCTGCGCCGCCCCGTCATCCGTGCGATGCACCAGGTAGCGGCCCTCCGCCAGATCGAGTCCGCAGTCGAGGAACCTCAGGGCGCGGCGAACGGACTTCTGCCCCTTGATCCCCGAGAGGTCGATCCACTTTTCCAGGTCGTCGCGATCCTCGTGCGTCTGGCGATAGAGCGCCAGGATCTCGTCGCGAAGCTCGTTGCCGTCGGATAGGTGCACGAGCAGTACGCGGCCCAGGTCGAGGATTTCGCGCGGGGTGCGGCTGCCCTTGAGCGTCGACAGCCAGGCCCAGCCCATGGTGTCCGCCAATTCGCCCCGGCCGGACTTGACGACCTGGTCCACGACGGCCAACAGCGGTTCGGCTTGGAGTTCGGGATTCTCGATGACCTCCAGCCATTCCCTTTCCAGCTCGGGCCACCGTTTCGATTTTGCGAGGGCGTCCAGTTGTTCGTATGGCATGACCGTGGATCACCATCTGGTGTCAGTAAAATATCGAGCCGCGCATTATCGTCGATTTCGCCCGCGTTGTCGAGGGGCCGGGCCGCGAACCATGACGCGTGGCGCGGTCGCGAGCGGCGGCGATCAGTCGATCGGGAAACCGTCCTGCCCCAGCAGCTTGACGAATCGAACGCCGATCAGCGGGTGTTCGGTGAAGGTGCGGCCGCTTCGCCGGACCAGGACCAGCCGCTGCGACGACTCCTCGCCGACCGGCTGGATGAGCAGACCGCCGTCGCCCAATTGATCGACGCAGGCCGAGACCACGGACGGGGCGCCGGCGGTAATCATGATCCGGTCAAACGGGGCGCCATCGCTCCAGCCGAGACTGCCGTCGCCGCAGCGATACGAGACGTTCGCGACGCCCATGTCGTCGAGCCGGCGCTTCGCCTGTCGCAGCAGACTCACGAGGCGTTCGACGGTATGCACCGACCGCGATAGTCCGGCGAGGATCGCGGTTTGATAGCCGGTGCCGGTCCCGATCTCCAGGACGCGATGGCGGCCGTCGATTTGCAGCTCCTGGGTCATGTAGGCGACGATGTAGGGCTGGGAGATCGTCTGCCCCATGCCGACTGACAACGCCCGGTCGTCGTAGGCGGCATTTTGGAGATCGTCGGGAACGAATCGCTCACGGGGAACGGTTAGCATCGCCTCCAGGACGCGATCGTCGCGAATCCCGCGTTCGGCAAGCTGTCCGCGGATCATCTCAAGCCGAAGCGTCCCAAAATCAAGCGCGGCCGTTTTCATCTGATCGGACAGCCCTATTCTCGCCACGGCGGCCGCGAAGGGGGCACGGAGGGCGATGATCCGCGATGGCCGCCATCGGAATCGTAACATCGGGAGGAGAAGTTTTCCGCCGGGGGGCGTGAACCCGTGTTGCTTCGGACCGATAGAGAATCTAGAGTGGAATGAGCCCCCAACGGCACCGCTGGAGCCCGAAATCGTTGAAACCCGTCGGCGAAATCCGCTGTGCAGGATTACCGTACCGCGTCCGGCGCTGGGGCCCGGCGGCCGGGCTATGGCTCATGCTCTTGGGTGCGGCCTGCCAGGATGAAACGCCGCTGCCCCTGGCTGGAACGGGATTCGACCCCCGGCAGCCGGCGGCCCTTAGATTACGACCCGCCGAGCCCTGCACCGATCTGGTGGCCGGCGACGCATTGTTGGCCGGGGTGCTCGAAGCAGTCAATCTTGAGCGCCGGGAGCGGCAACTGGACCCGCTGATCCTGGATCCGACATTGATGCGGATCGCCGATTTTTACGCCTGCCGGATGGCGGAGAGCGATTTCCTCAGCCACGTGGACCCGCACGATGGGTCCTCGGTCGATTCGCGGGCAAGGGATTTCGGCTATGCGTTTCTGAAGATCGGAGAGAACCTGGCACTGGGGCAGCGGTCGGCCGGTCAGGTGGTGGCGGACTGGATGGCGTCGGCCGGCCATCGGGCCAACATCCTCGATCCGTCGTTCACGCAGATCGGCGTGGCGGTGAAGACGGGCACATGGGGCGGGCCCTACTGGGTGCAGGAATTCGGCAGGCAGGTGACGGACGGTTGGCACCCGGCGCTGCGTGCGTCGATTGTCACTTCGGCGCCGGTAGACGTCACCTCGTCGGCGCCTGACCGCGGGGGGGACCTCGATGGCGCGGGGGCGGTTTCTGCCGAGTCGGCGTCCGGCGGCTAAGGCGGTTCCGCAGTTGATGGCTGATTTTACGAATGACGAATCGCCGGCAGCCATAGAACCCGTTCCCTGATCCCGATGTTCATCGGGACGTCTCGGTTCAGCCACCGACCCGGGAACCGCATTAATTTACGGCCAACTGATTCCAGAGTTGCTTCTCGGCCTCGCGATATTTTTCGCGCGTATCGCGCAGATCGGCCTCGATGCGCGCCAATTCGGGGGTGTCGGCGGGCAGGGTGCCGCCGTTCAACTCCGCGAGGGCCCGGAGCTGCGCCGCGGTGTCGTCGAGCCGCGTGGCGGCCTCGGCAAAACTCCGCGCCGCGTCGAAGATCGCCTGCTGGCGGGATTCCTCCCGAGACGGCTGGTTAAGAAGCCGCCAGGGGTGCATCAGCACGTATTTGAGGCCGGTCTTGAGGTGGTCGGACGACTCCTTGAAATTGATCAGCAGGCGATTGAGATTTTCGCGATTCAGGACGACGACGTCCCGCGTCGTGCTGGTGATTTCGTTGATATCTTCAAGGGTGCGGTTGACCTGCGCCGACGTTTCGTGCAGGTGGGCGATCAAGCTCTCGGGCCGCGAGGCGTCGATTTCACTGGCGAGATTGGCCGTCGTGCGCTCGACGTTGGCGACGGACTGCGTGAGCATCGGCTCGGTCGTGGTCAGCAACCGGGTCAGGGCCGCCAGCCCCTCGTTCACCGAATCCATCGCCAGGTGAAACTTGCTGAGCATGGCGTCGCGATGTTCGAGGTCCATCTCGCCGCGCAGCGTGGCGGTCATGAGGTTGACGCTGTCCATGATGCCGTGGACCTTGGCGAGGATCGACGCCTTGTGCTCCGGTTGCAATTCGGTGCTGAGCGAGGCGGTCATGGCGTTGACGTCGTCCAGCGAGCGCAGCAGCTTGGCCATCAGCGACATTTCGCCCTCGGGGTCGAGTTGGGCCTTGATCTGCCCGAGGAGACTGTGGGGATCGGCGCCGTCGAGTTCGCCCTGCATGGATGCCAGAATGGCGGCAAAACCCAGGGGCGGCGCGCCGTCGATCACGGCGCCGGGCGCGAGGGGCTCTTCATCCGTGCCGAGGTCGATCTTGAGAATGCCGTTCCCCCCGAGCGGCGGGCCCTCGGCGAAAACGGCGCAGTCGGCGCGGAGGACAAGAGCGTCGAGGATTTCCGCGTTGATATAGACAAATGCGCAGGTGACATTCTCGCCCGATTTATTGCGGACTACTTCCTCGCGAAGCGTCGCCCGCGCGATGCGGCCCACCTTCTGCCCCCCTACGAGGACGTCCGAGCCGGGACCCAGCGTCGGCATGGCGGGCTCGCCGGCAAAGCGAATGGTAATGGTCTGCATCTGTCCGCCGACGCCCTGACTGATCCACACAAGGGTGGCGAAGAACACGGTGACGACGGCGATCGTGACGATTCCGACCCGGAGAGAATCTCGCTTGGCAGACATGGCGTTGGCTTACTCCTCACCGGCGACGAGCAGCTTTTCAAACTCGCTCAGGCCGTCCTCGTCGGTGAGGGGCCCGCCGGTCTTTCCATTGAGAAACTGGTTCATCAATCGCTCCTCGCGCAATTCGAGGCGGTCCATCGGGGAGTCGCGCAGGGCCTCGAATTCGGCGCGCGGGGCGATCTTCAGGACCCGGCCGCGCTCGAGCATGACCATGCGGTCGGCGATGCGAAAGGCCGAGTCCATCTCGTGGGTCACGACGACGCTGGTGACATTGAGCTTCTTGGACAGGTCCATCATGAGTTCGTCGATGGCGGCGCTGGTCACCGGATCCAGCCCGGCGGACGGCTCGTCATAGAAGAGAATCTCGGGGTCCAGCACGGTCGCCCGGGCCAGCCCGGCGCGCTTTTTCTGGCCGCCGGAGAGCATGGACGGCATCTTGTCGCGATGGGGCAGCATGTGGACCTGCTGGAGCTTCAGCGCAACGACAATGTCGATAATGGAAGGTTCGACGTAGCTGTGCTCGCGGAGGGGCAGGGCCACGTTGTCGGCCAGCGACATGGAATTGAACAGCGCGCCGCTTTGAAAGAGAATGCCCATGTTCCTGCGGATTTCGTTCATCCGGGACTCGGGGAGCCCGACGATGTCCTGGGCCGCCTGCATTTCCTTGGTGCGGTACAGGATGTGCCCGCTGTCAACGTCGTATTCACCGATGAGGCAGTTGAGCAACGTGCTCTTTCCGCAACCGCTGCCGCCCATGATGATGAGGGTCTCGCCGCGGCGAACGTCGAAATTCACGTCGTCGAGAACGACCTGCCGGCCGCCGTCCGCCCGGGGAAAAGACTTGCGCAGGTTGCGGATCGATATGACGATGTCCCGCGGCTCATTCATGTGGGACCGCTTGCAAAGATGGACCCGCGAAGCGGGGTCTTCTGGTCGCGGCGGCATTGTAACCAAGGGACGGCCGAGCGGGGACATCGAAGGGCCGCGGCTGCTTCGCATCCGGCAGGACGCGGCGGCATAGCGGCCGACCGAGGCTGACGGGACTCGAACCCGCAACCTCCGGCGTGACAGGCCGGCGCTCTGACCAATTGAGCTACAGCCCCTTTTTCAGCCAAGCGGACGATCGGTCAGACGCCCGATCGCAGACCGGACAACGTAGTCACGGCGCCAAAGCGTGTCAACCCGGCGGGCGGTCCATTCGATATCGCCGAGGCCGCCCGGACCGGTCGGCGATCTTATTGAAGCGCGGCCAAACCGCAGTCAAAGGCGTGCGGCAAGTCCGGGTGCCTCGGAAGCACGCGAACGGCGTAACGCTCGCCCGCGCCGGAACGGCGTATCACCGCCCCTTCGAAAACGTGCGCTCCGTCGTCGCCGGGCGCCGCATAGCGAAGGTCGAACGCCGCATCGTCGTCCGGGCGCCCCTCGACATCCGAAATCACTTCGACCACGACGTCCTCCGGCCGCAGCGATCCGAGCCGAACGCGGGCCCGCACCTCGACCGGATCGCCATTTCCGGACGCCGACGCCGGAAATTCGACACCCTCCACGGCGACCTGCGGCCAGGCGGATTGCAGGTTGCGCTTCCATCGCGCCAGCGATCGCGCGGAGGCGTAATCATCGGTGGCCAGGCGGCGGGACCGCTCGATGGCCGGCATGTAGAGGTGCGTCGTGTAATCCTCGACCATCCGGTCGGTGCTGAACGCCGGCACGATCGTGCGGATCGACGCCTTCACCCGCTCGAGCCACCGCCGCGGCAGTCCCGCCTCGTCGCGATCATAAAACAGCGGGAGGATCTCCTTTTCGAGCAGATCGTAAATCGCCTCGCTCTCCAGGTCGTCGCGGCGGGCGTCGGGCGCGCCTTCCGGCGCCTCGGCGATGGCCCAGCCGTTCACGCCGTCATACGCTTCGGGCCACCAGCCGTCGAGAATCGAGGCGTTCAGTCCCCCGTTGAGCGGGACCTTCATCCCGCTGGTGCCGGACGCCTCGCGCGGCTTGATCGGATTGTTGAGCCAGACGTCGCTGCCGCCGACCAAGGCCCGCCCGACGGCGATGTCATAGTTTTCAATGAACACAATGCGTCCGGCCAGCGCGGGATCGGCGAGGTGGGTGACGATGCGCTCGATGATCGCCTGGCCCCCGCTGTCGCGCGGGTGGGCCTTGCCGGAGAAAATGAACTGCACGGGACGATCCGCGTCCTGGCAAATCGCGGCCAGCCGATCGAGATTCCTGAACAGCAAGTCTCCGCGTTTGTAAGTGGCGAATCGCCGCGCGAATCCGATCGTCAGCGTTTCGGCGTCCAGCGCCTTTTCGGTGGCCGCCAGCGCTTCCGGCGAACCACCGCGTCGTCGGCACTGTGCCGCCAGCCGCCGACGGACGAAGGCGACCAACTCGGCACGCTGCGCTGTCCTGGCGGCCCAGAGTTCGCCGTCGGGAATGTCGGCCACTCGATTCCACGCGGGGCCCGTCGAGCGTTGTGCGTCCCAATCCAACCCCAGATGTCGATCCAGAACGGCCGACATGTCCGGCCCGATCCACGAGCGCGAATGCACGCCGTTGGTGATCGCCCGGATCGGAGCTTCACCGGCCCTGGCGCCGGGCCAGATGCCGTGCCACATTTTTCGCGAGACGCGGGCATGAAGCCGGCTCACGCCGTTGGCGGCGCCGGCGAGCTTCAACGCGAGAACCGCCATCGAAAACGGACCCGCGTCATTCGCCGAGGCGTCGCCCAACGAGGCGAACTCTTTCGCGGTGATTCCGAGTTCGGCGCGAAACGGCGCAAGGTACTTCTCGATCAGGCGCCCGCCGAATCGGTCGATGCCGGCCGGGACCGGCGTGTGGGTCGTGAAGACCAGACCTCCCGCCGCGGCCTGCCGTGCCTCGTCGAACGTCAGCCGCCCCCGGTCCATCAAACGGCGAATCATCTCGAAGCCGAGAAACGCCGCGTGGCCCTCGTTCATGTGGCAGACGACGGGTTCGATGCCGAGGACGGCGAGGGCCCTCATGCCGCCAATACCGAGGAGGACTTCCTGGCGGATACGCATCTCGTCGTCGCCGCCGTATAGGTGCCGCGTGATGTGCCGGTCGGCCGGGTCGTTGGACTCGAGATTCGTGTCCAGGAGGACGAGCGGAACCCGGCCGACGTCGGCCCGCCAAATGCGCGCCGCCACCTCGTGGCGTCCGATCGGCAGGGTCACAGTCGCTTCGGCGCCGTCGGGGCGTCGGGCGATACGCAGGGCGGCGCGGTTAACGTCCAAGGGTGCGTAATCGTGCGATTGGGCGCCGTCCGGAGAGATAAACTGGACAAAGTATCCCTCGCTGTAAAAAAGGCCGACGCCGACCAGCGACAGGCCCAGGTCACTGGCGCTCTTGAGATGGTCGCCCGCCAGGATGCCCAGCCCGCCGGCGTAGATCGGCAGCGACTCGTGGAGCCCGTACTCCATGGAAAAGTAGGCGATCCGGGCGTTTCGCTCGGCGGGGTGGCGGATCGAAAACCACGTCTCGCCGCCGAGATACCCGTTGAGGCGTCGGTCCACGCGCTCGCACTCGGCGACCAGGGCCGGATCGGCGGCCGCCCGTTGCAGCGCTTCGGGGGCGACGCAGCGCAGGAAAGCGACGGGATTCTGACCGACGCGGTCCCAGCATGGAGGATCGATGCGGCGAAACAGCGCCCGGGCATCGGGATTCCAGGTCCACCAGAGGTTGTAGGCCAAATCCCTCAAGCGGCTCAACGGCGCCGGCAGAGAGAAATCGACCGCGTAGGTACTCAGTCGGTACATCGTCGTTTCCTGTCAGGCCACGTTTAGTGGCACTGGCTAATAGCGGGTGAAGACGCAGCGCCGCTCCCCGGCCTTACCGGTGGCTAATGGCACACCGGTTGGGCCGCGCTTCTTACTTGCATAACCGCCCGCTTCCTGAGTCAAACGACGTGCCATGGCAGATCAATTTGTCACTTGCGCAAAGCCCGTCCCCTTTGATGTCGCATCGAAAAAAAACATTCACGCACTTGGCTCCCGGCCCCCGGTAGGCCGCCACCTATCCAGCAGCAAACAACGGCAGTTCTTTCCGAGCGTCATCATCCGGCCGGGTGGCACGGGGCTTTACACGTCGGCGATCTTCTTTCAAAACCACCGAAGTGGCGCCTTTCATCTCGAACGAGGAGGGTTCATTAACCAAGATTCGGTCCACGATCTTTTTCAAGCCATGGGGCGCGGTCGACTCCTGCTTGATCGCGTTAGCGATCTTACGGGCGGTAATTAGCATTCGCAGGCCATTAAAACATCTGGCAAGCCGGTAATTTCGCAGATAAGCCCGAACGATGTTGGCGATCGGTCCATGATCCAAGGTGATACGATCGCCCAACTTCCGGACGAAATCATCGGTCATCCGCCACAACGTGGGCTTACGGGGCTTGGGGATGCTGTCGCCGGATTCCACTTGTTCCACCGCATCGAGAACGCGGCGTTCCTGATCAGTAGGACGCGCCGCCAACGTGTCATCTAGAAAGGCCGTAATGTCCTTCGATTTCCCATGTCCGCCGATGCTGACCAAATATTGTTTGATCCACTCCGAGAGGACCGTGTCCGGCTCGCCGAATTGCTGGTATCCCAGTCGGCGGATGGCTTCTTCATGGTATCTCGGCGAGATCTCGATGCCGATGTACCTCCGCCCCAGACTGCGGCACACCTTGGCAACCGTCCCGCTGCCCAGGAACGGGTCAAGTACCAGATCCCCGGGCCGCGTGCAAGCACGGATGATTCGTTCGCTGATTTCCTCCGGGAATACGGCAATGTGGGACGTCTGCTCCGTGCTGCCGTAGGCCACGCGATCCACTTCCCAGACGTTTCCTGGGTTTCTTCCTAGGATGTTGTTGCGGGGGTCGTATTCCCGTGACGCCTCCCGAACCTCGTCCACGTCGAAGAACGGCAGGTTGTCCGCGCGCTTCGGATTGCCGCGCACATACCAATAGATCGTCTCATGCTGGTTCTTGAATTTCGACTTGAAGCTCATTCCCCCGTAATAGCGCCAGATAATGCGATCCTTGAGATAAAATCCGTGTCCCCTAAAAATCTGATAGGTTAGAACGTCAATCGGGTTGATTTCGTCAGATTTCTCTTCGGCGCGCGTGTAGCCCACCTGCCAGAACAAGGAACCGCCAACACGAATCTTATTTGAAAGTGCCTGTGCTACTTGGGCGACAAAAAGGAGGTATCCGCCCAGGTGTAGTTGATCTGTGAACTCGGCGTAGGGCTTGTCGATATTGTAGGGAGGCGACGTGTGAACCACGTCCACCCGTGGAAAGTGGGGATCCCGGAGTACGTCGAGGCAATCTGCGAGCACTAGCTGATTGACCCAGTCAGCGTCGTCTCGCATTTGCGGTTGTTTCTTGTTGTTGCAACGCTTGGCCATGACTCAGCCGGCTAGCTTTTCAAAATAAACATTGTTGTAGTCGATAAACTCTTCGCCGATTTGGTGTCCACCAGCCCGAAAAAGTCTCTTCTCGATTTTAAGCGGTACGCGAGTTCGATGCTTCAAGGCCATCGACTCCGCGTTGATTCGCCAAAGAAAATGGTCGAACTCCGCGTGGTGCCATGGACAGAGAACAAGTATGTTGGGTTTGCTGTCAGGGCCGTTGTGTCGACCACCGAGGGGCTGCAGATGGTGGGCTTCCGAATAATAGTCGTCGCGCCTTATTTCAATGCGTCGCCTGCATACTTGGCATTGGTCCCCGTACAGGGCTTTGAGAGCCGATGATTTGCGTGAATCTCTGATTATTCGAGATGTTATGAAGTTCAATCGGCGCGGCTTGCCTTTCTTGTTACCGTTGAATTCATCCCACTGATCGGCTCCCAACGGCTGAGCCGTCATTGCCTCGGGACCTCAATCGGCGAGAAAGCCGAGATACTTTGTGACCAGAGGCAGGACAACCTTGAAAGAGGGCGACGCGCCGCCCCCTCCGGCGACCAACCCCCCCAAGGACGCAGGAAGGATTTTGTAGATGGTTTCCATACTCGCTCCGTCCGGCAGAGGAATGTTCTTGCGCTGTGAAACGAAGCGTCGCCATTGTTCAATTCCAAGCCAGTCCGTCATTCTCATTCGGCCTTCTTCGTCCATGAGGGCGGGCGGAATTCTCCGTAACCGCGGGTGTCGCCGGTAGAACTCGCGCGCGGCGTAGAAGGCCTGACGAAGGTGTCCGGTCTGATTGTCGGCGCGCCGATTGAAGAAGCGATTATCAAAATAACGCAAGGCGGGGTCGCCAGGCCTGCGGTCGAATTCCGACGCACAGAATGCCACGAAGCGATCGTAGTCAGAAACCTGCGCAATTCCGAGCCTACGGGGCATGACTGTTTCGTTTCGCCTTTTCTTGACGCTACATTCCGCTCTGACTGGAATCACCTGACGATAAACCATTATCTTAGCTTGGGTCGCGCGCGAAGTCGAGAGGCGCTTGCCGCGTCGTGGCTCGAGGCACTACGCCAAGACTTTGGCTGTGAATCACCTCACCACGATCAGGATACTTGCCGTGTCGTGTACGACTCGATGGTCCGCCTCAATCCCTCGGAAAGCGAAACCCCCGGGCGATAGCCGATGACCTGTTGCGCGAGCGTAATGTCCGCCCAGGAGTGGCGGATGTCTCCGGTTCGAGCCGGCTCGTGTTGCGGATGGATGGTCTTGTGCAGAATGGCGCCGATGCGCTCGATCGTTTCCAGGATGGTGACGCGGCGGCCGCCGGCAATGTTGACGACTTCGCCGTGGGTCTCCTTGACCTCCGCGGCGCGCACGTTGGCGTCCACGACGTTGTCGACGTAGGTGAAGTCGCGGGACTGCAAACCATCGCCATAGACCACCGGCGGGCGGTCGTTCAGGGCCGCCTCGATAAACGCCGGAATCGCCGCCGCGTATTGGCTGCTGGGGTCCTGCCGCGGGCCGAAGACGTTGAAATAACGCAGCGAGATCGTCGGCAGGCCGTAGCATTCATAGAACGCCCGGCAGTAGTTTTCGCAGGCGAGCTTCTGCACGGCGTAGGGGCTCAGCGGCTGCGTCGGCAGCGTCTCGACCTTTGGCAGCACATCGGAATCGCCGTAGGCCGAACTGCTGGCGGCGTAAACGAATCGTCGCACGCCGGCGTCCCGCGCGGCCATCAGCAGCGCCAGCGTCGCGTCGACGTTGGACCGGTGGCTGCCCAGCGGATCGGCGACCGACCGCGGGACCGAAGGCGCCGCCGCCTGATGAAAGACGACGTTCATGCCTTCACATACCCGGGCGCAGACGGCCGGATCGGCGGCATCGGCCTCGATCAGTTCGATACGGTCGGAGAACTCCGCGAGGTTTTCCCGGCGGCCGGTGCTGAAATTGTCCAGGACGCGAACGTGGTCGCCGCGCTTCACGAGAAGGGAGACGAGATGGGAGCCGATGAATCCGGCGCCGCCGGTCACGAGTGCGCGCATCAGGATGCAACCCCCGATGGCGAGCTGCCCTGCCGTGCGAGGACGGCGATGCCCAGGTCGTTCGCCGCCGCGATGGCCTCGTCGCGTTGCAGGAGGAGCGTCTTGCCGGCCTCGATGACCAACACAGCGGCACCGAACGCCGCCAGCCGGCGAATGGTCTCCACGCCGATGGCCGGGACATCGAAACGCATGTCCTGATTCGGCTTGGCGACCTTGACCAGGGTCCAACCCCCGTTGGGGCACAGGGACCCGGCGCGTTCGATCATCGCGTCGGTACCCTCGATGGCCTCGACCGCGATGACATCCTTGTCCTTGACGGCCACTGATTGGCCGACGTCGAGGCGACCCATCTCCCGGGCCACGCGCCAACCGAGGTCTGCGTCGGCCTCCTGCGCCGCCGTGGGGCGTCGCGTCGTCAGCAGGCCGTCAGTCGCCAGGGCATCCGGGCAATAGGTGGTCGAATCGATCAATTCAACGCCTCTGCGGTGCATCTCGTCGGCGACGGCGCGGAGCAAGGTGTCGTTTCGCCGGTCCGTCGCGCGAAAATACCAGACCTTGATGCTAGTCCAATCGGGCAGGTAGGCCAACCACTGCCGCCAGTACGGTCGATCGAGCATGCGGCTCTTGCGGACCCGGCCCGCCATGATCGCCTGCGCCGCACCCTCACGGCGAAAAATGCGAATCCACTTCCCCAGCCGAGCCACGCCGCACTCGTAAAAAGCGTCCGCGTCGGTCCTGACCGCCGGCTCCCACTGTCCGGCCAGCCCGACGACAACGACGCGATGGCCGGCCGCGCGGGCGCCACGCAATACGAGCAGGGGAAACTCGCCCTGGCCGGCGATCAGCCCGATTGTCGTCGATGCTTGTGCCATCAGGATCGGTCGCTCGCCGCGCCGCCAGGGAGATCGGTGGCGGCCGGGTCGCCGCCGGGGGCTGCGCCTCGCGGGTTATTCTCCGATCGGGCGCGGCATGTCCGCCAGCACGTAGGCCACGACGGCCATCGTCGCGACGCACCTGGAGAGGTCGGCGGGATTGACCTTGTCCAGCGTGTCGGCGTGGGAGTGGTGGTAATCGAAGTACCGCGAGCCCTCCACGTCCAGGCCCATCAGGACCACGTCGGCGGGCTTCATCTGGCCGACATCCGCGCCGGACCAGCCGCTACGAATCCGCATGTCGCCCACCGACCTCAGCAGCTCGAGGATATCATTCATCTGCGCTTCGGCACGGGCCAGCTTCTCGGCATCACGGCAGTCGATTGAGAAGCCCTGCGGCTGGAAGACGCCGGAATCCGATTCTATCGCTGCAACGTGTTGCGCCAGTTCGGTCGCGTGGTCTTCCACGTATTGTTTCGCGCCGGTCAGGCCGTTTTCCTCGTTGGTCCAGAGGACGACGCGGATCGTCCGCCGCGGCGTCATTTTCAGCCGGCGCAAGACGTTGATCGCCTCCATGGCCATGACGCATCCGCCGGCGTCGTCGTGGGCCCCTTGGCCGGCGTCCCACGAATCGAAATGCCCGCTGATGACGACGATCTCCTCGGGACGCTCGCGCCCTCGAAGCTCGGCGACGACGTTGGCGGACTGGACCATGCCCTCGTCGCGGGCGCCCATCTTGAGCGTCAGCACGGGCGTCTGCCCGCGTCGCGCCAGTCGGGCGAGCATTTCCGCGTCCTCGACGGAGATGGCGGCGGCGGGGATTTTTCGATCGGCGTCGCGGTAGCTCATCGCCCCCGTATGCGGCGAGCGGAGACTATTCGCGGTGACGCTGCGCACCAGGCAGGCGACCGCGCCGCTGGCGGCGGCCAGGCGCGCGCCGTGGTGGCGGTAATGAACCGCCGTGCCGTAGCCCGAGCCCTGGTCCGGATCGTAGGCGGGCATCGGGTGATTGAAGACGACGATCTTGCCCTCGGCGTCCGCCGCCCGCGCCGCCAATTCATCTTCATCCGCCACGACCAGCGCCGGAGCGGTGAGTCCTTGGTCAGGGGTTCCCACGGATCCGCCGAGGCCGAGGACAACCAACCGCTCGGCTCTCGGCGCGCACATCTCCAGCGACTCGGCGCCGCGGACCCATTTGCGCACCATGACCGGCTCGGCCCGGACGTTCTCATGGCCGTCGGCCTTCAACACTTCAACCGCCCATTCGACGGCGCGCTGGAGCTGGGGCGAGCCGGTCAGGCGATGGCCGATGCCGTCGCAAAGCTGCTCCATCTTGTTCCAGGCGTCGTTGCCGGCGAGGGTCGCCGTGATGATCCGCCGGGCGGCGGGCCGGTATGTCTCGCTCAGGGATGGAGCCGACGATTCCGCCGCGATCTCACCGTCCGGAGGCGGCTGACCCATCGAACATCCGCCGGCGATCGCCGCGGCCAGGATCAACCATCCCCGTCGTTGCACGTTGCTTGGCATCTTTCTTCACCCGTTGTTTCTCAGTGTTCCGGGCCTGCGGCCGTTTCGCGATCATTCTAATGCGCCGGCCTGCCGAAAGCATTCTGGATCGGCGGGCGGTGCCCAATCGCACCGACCGGCTTACAATCGGCCCCGGTATCATCCGGCGACGGGCGGGAAGCGACGCCACGAGAATCCACCGGGACGGGAGACGCGCAACGCATGGCGAATCTCGACAAGAACGCGACACTCGAGCTGATCGAGTTGCACAAGATCAGCGCCATCATCCGCACGGGCCATCGCGATCTGGCGCGGGATGCCGTGGGGGCCGCCGTATCGGGCGGTTTTCGCATCGTCGAGTTCACCCTGACGACGCCTGGCGCGCTCGAGCTCATCGCCGAATTCGCCCGCGACGATCGACTGCTCGTCGGGGCCGGAACCGTTCTCACGACGCAGTCGACGCGCGACGCAGTCCATGCCGGGGCGCGCTACGTCGTGTCACCGGTGACGAATCCCGAAGTGATCCGCGCCGCCATGGAAGCCGGCGCGGTGTGCATCCCCGGCACCTTCACGCCGAATGAAATGGTCGCGGCGCACGAGGCAGGCGCGGACTTCGTCAAGCTCTTTCCCGCGCCGGCCGACGTCGCCGATTACGTCGCGGCGATCCTGGGGCCGCTGCCGTTTCTCAAGATTTTTCCGACCGCGGGCGTCACGGCGGAAAACCTCGCGAAGGTGCTCGCGGCCGGCGCCGCGGGGGCGGGGTTCGTTCGGTCGCTCTTTGACCCCGACGACCTGGCCGAGAAAAACTTCGCCGCCATCGAGCGCCGCGCCGCGGACATCGTCCATCGGCTTTCATCGCGGTAGGCGGTCCATCGGCGCGATCAACGCCGGGCATCGGGCGTCGAAGGCGGTTTGGCCGGCGAATCCGGCGCGGGCATGGCCTCCTGCTTGGCGCGCTGGAGCCATTCGAGGAAATTCTCCGGCGTGGGCACGGGATTGACGTAAAGGGGAGAAGCGACCCTCTTGCCCAGCGAATCACAAACGACACAGACCTGCGGCCGTTGCACGCCGTAGCGGCGGGCATGCTCGGGGAAGAAACCGAACTCCAATTCAACGTTGACCGTATCCTTGAGTTCGGCGCGGACCGCGGAATTGGAAAAGACCTGCATCCGCATGTTCCGGTGCTGCGTCGAATCCCACGCTTTGAAGTAGATGAGAAGCGGTTTTTTTTCTTCGATCGCCACCTTTTCGGCGAAGCCGGGGTCGATGTACCAGGTCGGACCGCATCCGCCGCAGGCCGCGACGGCCAGGGCGATGACCACGAACGCCGGCCGCCGGCAGGTGAATTTCCCCGTGTTTGACGCGTTCCCGATGGATCGGGCCGCGTCTTCGGTGAATCGTCGAATGATCATATCTTCCCCGCCGTCAACCCGGCGCTGCGTCGCCCTTGTTCCGGGAACGACCCTTCCCACCCCGGGAGCGCGAGCGGCCGCCGCGGCGCGACTTTTTTCTCGGCGGCCCTTCCGCGGATGGCCTTGCCGGGCCCTCCGTGCCGACCCCTCCGGACCCCTTGTCGGCCTCGGCCGCCTTGACGACCGGCCCCCCGCCCACCTCCCGTCCCCGGCGATCGGTGCACGAGATGCTGACGTCGTCGCCGGACATGCCGGGCGTCCCGTGAATGCGAATCGACTGGCTTCGCAATCGCTCGAGTTCAGAAATCTGGTGGCGCTTTCGGTTCAACAGGTCGTTGGCCACGGCCGTGGAGACGCGCACGTCGATGCTGGCGACGCCCTCGCGGTGGCTGGCCAGGCGAATGCGGCGCATCAGATCCAACGCCACGGACTCGACCGCCTTGACGCGCCCGGTGCCCGCACATTGCGGACATTCGCGGAACATGCCCTTGGCAAAGGACGGACGCTGTCGTTGCCGGGTCATTTCGAGCAGTCCGAATCGCGAGATTCGCAGCAACTTGGCGCGTTCCTTGTGCTTCTTGAGGGCGTCTGAAAGGCGGCGTTCGACGGCGCGGCGGTGCTTGTCCTGCAACATGTCGATGAAGTCGCAGATGATCAGGCCGCCGAGATCGCGCAGGCGCAGCTGGCGGGCAATCTCGTCGGCGGCCTCGATGTTGACGCGGTAGGCCGTTTCCTCGGCGTTTTCGGGGACGCGGAAGCGCCCCGAGTTCACGTCGATGGCCACCAGGGCCTCGGTCGACTCGATCACCAGCGACCCGCCGCAGGGAAGCGGAACGTGGCGCGACTGAAGCTGGTCGATTTCGTGCTCGATGCCGTAGCGGTGAAACAGCGGTTCGGCGCCGTCATAAAGCTCGACGACGTCCTGGGCCCGCGGGCTGGCGATGCGCAGAAACTCGCGGACGCGCGAGGCGACGGCGGGATTGTCGACGACAATGCGGTCGAGATTGGAGTCGTACACGTCGCGAATCGTGCGAATGACCAGGTCCGACTCGCGATAGAGCGTGGCCGGCGCCGGCTCGTTCTTGATTCGCGCCTCGACGCGCTCCCACAGCCGGGCGAGATAGGTCAGGTCTCTCTGGAGGTCGCGCTTCGTGCGGTCGATGCCCGCCGTGCGAACGATAAAGCCCATGTTGCCCGGCAGGGTCAACTGTGCCAGCAGGTCGCGCATTTTGCGCCGTTGCTCGTCGTCCTCGATCTTCCTCGAGACGCCGAGCTGCTCCATGCCCGGCATCATGACCAGGAATCGGCCCGGCAGCGATATGTAGCTGGACAGGGTCGGTCCCTTGGTGCCGACGCCTTCCTTGATGACCTGGACGATGACCTCCTGCCCGCGGCGCAAGCAGGTCTGGATCGGCGGGCGGCTTCGCCTCGGCGTCTTGCGCCCCACCTGCTCGGTGTCGCTCTTGCCCGACGAGAAATATCGCGGATGCAGATCACTGATATGGAGGAACCCCTGCATCGGCAGGCCGAAATCGATGAACGCGGCCTGAATGGACGGTTCGACGTTGGTGATGCGGCCCTTGTAGATGTTTCCGACGTTGGACACCGACGCGGCCCGCTCGAAATAAAGCTCGTCGAGCCGGCCTTCAGAGAGCATCGCGATGCGCACTTCGTCGGCGTCGGCGCCATTGATCAGCATTTCGCGGCGGGGCTCCCCCTTCGTGGGGCCTTTGGCGGCCGTTGATCTGCGCGACGGTGCGGGCGATGGGTCGGCATCGGCGGTGCGCGACGAAATCCGCGACGCGACTCGATCCGACGGCGGCGATGCCGGACCTTCGTCCGATTCCTCCGCCGCCTTCTCGGCACGCGCTTTGGCCGAGCGGCGCGCGCCGCCCCGCCTTCCACGCGTGCGGCGACGGGGCGGTCTTTGATCGTCGGCCCGATCGCCTGCGCCTGTGGTCTCGGCGACGTCGGCGGCGGCGTCCTTCCGGCGGCCGTCCAGCTCCTCGGACAACGAGCCAGAGGCGGCCTCGGCCGGGGCGTCCTTCAGGGTGTCCATCAGCACCGCCGAGGTGTGGGCGGCTCTTTCCAGCGACACGCCGGGCGCCGGTCCGGCCTCCTGCGGCTCGAACACGCCGGCGGTATCGTCGAAGATGCCTCCGCTGAAATCGGAATCCGCGCCCGTCGTCGCCCCAGCCGATGCGGGTGGCCTGGAGGCGCCGCTCGCCGGGCGTTTGGCATCCAGAGTCACGGTCGCGCCGGAGCGGCTGTGGTCATCGCCCTGCGGCGAATCGGTTTCTGATCTGGTCTTTCGGTCGGTCGTCTTTTTTTTCAATTGTTTCACGATGACAAGTTTTGGCCAACGGACGGAACCGTCAAAGACGGACGAGCAGGCGTTCGCGCGACACGCGATGCAGATGGTCCTGGGCGGCCAGCCCCAGGGCGCCGAGCACTTCGGCGACGCGCGGCGTTCCCTCGGGAGCGATCCGCTGCGTCCAACATAGGCGATCGGCCTGGACCTCGATCGATTCGATAAAAGGTCGAATGTCAAAGACGCGGGGCCGACGATCCTTCGCCGTGGCGGGCCGCTCGACGACATGCGCCTTCGCCGCGATCAGCGCGCCGGCCCGTTCGACGAGCGACGCGGCCTGGCACGGATCGAGGGGCAGGCAATATTCCGCCCGCTCCGGCTGGGGGCTCCGGGTGAGGTCCCACGATTCGACGGACGATAGCGTCATGCCGCTCGGCAACTGTGCCGCCAATCGACATTGAATTTCCGACTCCGGCACGGGCGTCTCGAACTCGACAACAAGCAGGTCATCTTTCGACGCGACTCCGACGGGACGCGGCAGGACGAGACTGATCCTCGGTCGGGGGTTGAACCCCTGCGAGTATCGCACGGGCAACTCGGCCCGGTTCAGCGCTCGTTCAACAAGTCTCAACGTGTCATGGTGAGAAATGAATCGCAGGTCGCCCTCGATCGCATAGCGAATCGCCAAACTCTGTCGCAATCCGTTAGCGCTTCCTCATGTAGATTTTTCCAGCGGCCGAGATTCCAGGGCGCGTACGCCACGCCGATTCGAGCCGCATTGACCTATCACCCGCAACAGCAGGTGGCGGACGTACACCGATTCGACCATCGAATCGGTGCGCGCCCGCGACACGCCGCCGGGGCTATATCTCTTCCCAGACCTTTCGCGTTTCGTCGCGAAGGTAGTTTAGCACCTCGCGCTCGGTCTCAAAGCCCAGCACCTTGCGCCGGACACGCTGAGCATCGGCCATCGAGATGCTGCGGATAATCTTCTTGACGATGGGGATGTTCCCCGCCGCCATGGACAGTGATCTTAACCCAAGACCGAGCAAGAGGATAGTAAAGAGCGGATCGCCCGCCATTTCGCCACAGAGACTGACCGCCGTCTTCTCGCGGGCGGCGTCCCGGACGACGCCCCGGACCAGGCGCAGAATCGACGGGTCCGACGGGGAATACAACTGGGCGACGCGCTCGTTGGTTCGGTCGACCGCCAGGGTGTATTGGATCAGGTCGTTCGTCCCGATGCTCATGAAATCGCACTCGCGGGCGAGCTCGCGGGCGCAGATGGCCGCCGCCGGAGTTTCGATCATCACCCCGACGGGCATCGGATTCCTGAATTCGTAACCGGCCTCTTCCAGCTCCTCCATGACCAGACTCAGGACGAATTTCGCCTGGCGCAGCTCCATGATCCGAGAGATGAGGGGGAACATGACCCGCACGTCTCCCGCGGCGCTGGCGCGGAGGATGGCCCGAAACTGGGCGCGGAACATCGCGAGGTTCTGGAGACTGTAGCGAATCGATCTCAAACCCAGGAATGGATTCCGCTCGTGTTCCCAGGCCCCGGCGGAGCTGAGCTTGTCGCCGCCGAGGTCCATCGTGCGAATGACCAGTGGCCGATCACCGACGGCTTCCACGGCCGCCCGATAGACCTGGAACTGTTGTTCTTCATCCGGCGGAGTCCCTTCCTGAAGAAAGAGAAACTCCGTGCGGAACAGGCCGATGCCGGTGGCTCCGTTGCCAAAGCAGATCGACACTTCGTCGGGAAACTCGATGTTGCCGTAGAGCTCGATCCGATGCCCATCGCTGGTCTCAGCGACGGCGTCGCGCAATTCCGATAGCTCGGCCCGCACCTTCAGCAGGTGTTCGGCCTGATTGGCGTATTCCTGCTGCTGGGCGGGGCTGGGATTGACGACGACGACGCCGTGCAGGCCGTCGATGACGACGGTGTCCCCGCTGGAGACGTCCTGCGTGATGTTTTCGAGACCGACGACGGCCGGGATGCCCATGCCGGCGGCGAGGATGGCGGTATGCGACGTCGATCCGCCGGCGTCGGTGGCGAAGCCGAGGATTCGGTCCGTTTTTTCGAGCAGAACGAGTTGTGACGGCGTCAGGTCGTGGGCAATGATGACCACCGGCGCGTTGAGTTCAGCCAGCTCGTGCCGGATGCCGCCGCCGAGGTGATGCAGTAGCCGCCGTTCGATGTCCACCAGGTCCCTGGCCCGCTCCTGAAGGAACGGACTGGCCATTTCCTGAAAGCGCCGGCGGTATCGGCGCATGAAAACGCTGATCGCGTAGGCGGCGCTGTATTTCTTGGATTCGATCAGGGCCGCGATCTCGCTGCGCGGCTTGGGGTCGGCCAGCCATCGCTCGTGGAATCCGAAAATGTCGGCCAATTCGACGCCGGCGCGGTTGGCCAATTGCTCGCGCTCAGGGCCGATCTCCGTCTGGGCGTCGTCGAAGGCGCGATGGAGCATGTCGAGTTCGTGACCGATGCGCTGCTCCGAGATCATGCGCCGCGGCACGCGCGTGTCTTCGGTCTCCAGGACGACGGCATCCCCCACCACGACGCCGGCGGACACGCCGATACCCCGCTTCAGCGACATGCGCGGTCCTTTCGGGGTGTCCGTGTTGCAATGCCCATTCCGCCGGCGATCAATTCTCGCCGAATCCGCCCTGAATGAGGCCCCTCAGCGCGGAAATGGCCTGCCGCGCATCCTCCCCTTCGGCGATCAGGCGCAGCTTCGTTCCCCGGACGGCCGCCAGAAGCATCATCTCCATCGGGCTCTTTCCGTCGACGCGCTGCGAATCCTTGATGACCACGATCTTGCTCCCGAATTGGGCCGCCTGATCGACGAAGCGCAGGATCGGCCGCGCATGCAACCCCTGTTCGTTGACGATCGTCACCTCGGCCTCGGCATAGTGCGGATTGTCCGTCATTGAAGTCAACCACGGTCGGCTCCGATCGCGCCGATCCGCCCGGCCTCGGGCGCGGCGCCGCCCGAAAGCCCAACGCAACGGCGCCGTCCTCCCCCGACGATGGGGCCCTACCCGGCGGGCTGTTCGTCGGCCTCCTCGAAGAGCTCCCAGATGGCGTCGGCCGTTTCGGATTGCCGCAAGAACCGCCGAAAACGGTCGCGTTGCAGTTGTCGGAAGATGTTCTCCATCGCTTGCAAGTGGACGTCGGGATCATGCGGAGGCGACAACAAGACGACGACGCTGTAGACCGGGGCCCGATCGAGGGCGGCGAAGTCGATGCCGGCGGCGCTGCATCCGACGGCCGCCATGATGGCGGGAACCTTCTCATGCTTCACATGCGGCACGGCGACGCCCTTGCCGAAGCCGGTGCTCCCCTGGTTTTCACGTTGGATCACGGCCTTGCTGATCGTTTCGGCATCCTCGGCCGAAAGCCGTCGGGCGGCTACCAGCGCCCCGACGACTTCTCGAATCGCCCCGTTTCGATCCGTTGCCGTCAGCGACGGGACGATCGCTTCCCGGACGACAAAGTCGGTCAGTTTCATCTCGCGATGCTCCGAGATTGACGCATCAGGCGCCGCCGACGCCTCCGAGGGGCTCGTGCGACGATCCGTCGGTCAGGTGCTTGCGATTTCGATGCTTTTCCTTGTGGCGCGTCAACTGCCGCTCCAGATCCCGGACCGCCGCGTCCAACGACGCATAGGCGTCGTCATGGCTTTCCTTGGCCACGAAGGTCGTATGATGATCCGCTCGGGCGATGACCTCGCAACGATTCTTTCCGGCCTCCATATCGAACACAATCTCGACGGTCTGCACGCGATCGTAGAACCTCTCGAGTTTGCCACATTTTTCCTCGGCATAGGTTTTCAGCGGCGGAGGCACGTCGACATGGCGGCCGGACACTGTGATGTTCATCATCCCATCTCCATTGGCGTGGATCGTGAGAACAGTGCAGGATAGCGTCGAGGCGGGAGCGTTGCGGAATATGGGGGCCGACACTCCGTTCCATAAGGCACAACCTGACAGGCACTTAGCTCACGCACCGAGCGACGGCAACGGAGTCTAGGGCCTGTGAGGGCTTCGGTCAAGTATTCTCGCTGAGGGTCGGCGACCACGTCGTCTTGGCAATGACGGCCGCCGCCACGACCTTCGCGCCGGCGTCTTGCAGAGCCCGCCGCGCCTCACCAAGCGTGGCGCCCGTGTTGGTCACGTCGTCGATCACTCCCAGGCGTAGTCCGCTCAGCAAGTCGGCCGTCACCGGCTCGAATGCCCCGTGGATTTCGGCGGCGCGCCGCGCCGGTGATAGGTCCGACCGCCTGTGAAATGGCGCCACGAACCGGCACATTCGCAACGCCGGAATTACCGACGACCGGCCGACGGCGGCGCACGCCAGCAATCTGGTCCGATCAAATCCGGTCGCCCATCGCCGTCGCCAATGCGCAGGAACGGGCACCCAGGCGTCGACGCCGCCGGCGGGAACGCGGCCGCGTATGGCATCTGCCAGTAGCCCGCCGAGCAGTCGTTTCAGCGACATGCGATGTTTGAAACGATTGACGAGCACCTTGAGCGCGCCGTCGTAGGGCCCGACGCGCACGAAGTGGTCAACGCGCAAGGATGACCGCCGCAGCTTGCAATTCGTGCATATGCCGTCGTGCAGCAGGTATTCCCGCCGGCTGTCGCCACAGCGCCGGCAATAGACGGCTTCGACCGCCGCGAGCAAAGACGGAGCGCAGTCGTCGCACAGTTCGGCATCGCCGGCGCCGAGCACCTCGTCGCAAGCTTCGCACTGGCGGGGGAAGAGAAGCTGCGCGAATCCGGCTGCCAGACGGCCGGGAGCCATCGTCGCCATCGCCCGGGCATGCTTCATCGTGCCTGCCGAAAGGATCAGTCGTCGGAACCGGCGCTTGATTCATCGTCGTCGTTCGGCTCCGCGGCCGAATCAGCGGCCGACGCGTCGATGTCCATCGCCTCCGCGCCCGTCGGCTGCGCATCCGCCGCGGCCGCGGCCGACGCGCCGCTTGCGACGGACTCGTCCTGCTCTTCGTCGTCATCGTCCGACACGATTCGCGCCACCGAAACGAGCTTGTCGCCTTCGTCGGGCCGGATCATGCGGACGCCCTGCGTCGCCCGGCCGATGGCCCGCGTCTGCTCGACCTTCATTCGCAGCATGATGCCCCCGGCGGTGATCATCATCAGCTCATCAGCGTCCGTCACGGCCCGAAGGGCGACGACCTGGCCGTTGCGCTCGGTCGCGCGGATGTTGATCACGCCGCCGCCGGCTCGCTTTTGCAGGCGATATTCGTCGATCTCGGTGCGCTTGCCGAAGCCGTTTTCGCACACGGTCAGCAGACTCATGCCCGGCCGAACGATCGCCATGTCCACGACCTGGTCGTCGCGGCGCAGGGATATGCCGCGCACGCCGGACGCCCCGCGCCCCATGGCCCGGACATCGGTGTGCCGGAAGCGGATCGCCATGCCCTGCCGCGTGCCGAGAACGACCTCGTCCTCGTCGGAGACGAGCTGCACGTTGATCAGCGAATCCGCGGGGTCAAGGCCGATGGCGATGATGCCGCTGGGTCTCGGGCGCGAATACGCGCCGAGCGCGGTCTTTTTGACGGTGCCCATCGCCGTGGCGAAAAAGACGAACTTCTCCTCGAATTCCGTGACCGGCAGGATGGCCGTCGGAAGCTCGTTATCTTGCAGCTTGAGCAGATTGGCGATCGATCGGCCGCGGGCGGTGCGCGCCATCTCAGGGATGTCGTAGACCTTCAGCCAATAGACGCGGCCGCGATTCGTGAAAAACAGCAGGTAATTGTGCGTGCTGGCGATGAAGAGGCGCTCGAGGAAATCGCCCTCCTTCGTGTCGCTGCCGCGGATGCCCCGGCCGCCGCGCCCCTGGCTGCGATAGGTGTCGACGCTGACTCGCTTGATGTATCCGTTGTGCGTGACGGTCACGATCATCGGCAGATCTTCGATGAGCTCTTCCATGCGGAACTCGCCCACGGCGCCGGTAATCTCGGTACGCCGGGCATCGGCGAACCGGGCCTTCATCTCGAAGATGTCCTCGCGGATGATGTCGAGCACGCGCGACGGATCGGCGAGGATCGCCTGATAGCCCTCGATCTCTTCGACGAGCTTCTCGTATTCCTTCGCCAGCTTCTCGACCTCCAGGCCGGTCAGCCGCTGCAACTGCATCGCCAGAATCGCCTGCGCCTGGACGCCGGTCAGGAACTGGTCCTCGCTCGCCGCCTTCCGCGCGAAGGCCCCGGGCAGGAGCTTGGTCATCGCGGCGGACTCAACCAGGCGCAGCGGCCGCTCCATCAGGCGCAGCTTCGCCGCGTCGGGGTTCTCGGATTTCTTGATCAACTCGATGATCGCGTCGATGTCGCCGACGGCGAGAATCAACCCTTCGAGAACATGGGCCCGCTGCCGGGCCTTGCGAAGCAGGAACCGCGTCCGGCGCGTGACGATCTCGCGGCGATAGCCGACGTACTGCTCCATCATCTGCTTGAGCGAGAGCGTCTGCGGCTGCTTGCCGACGAGGGCGATGTTGATGATCGAATAGGTGGTTTGCAGCGGCGTGTATTCGAAGAGCTTGTTGAGCACGACCTCGCCGCTGACGCCGGTCTTGCACTCGACGATGAGGCGCACGGCGTGCTTGCGATCCGACTCGTCGCGGACGTCCGACACCTCCGGCAACCGCCCGTCCTTGACGCAGGCGGCGATGCGCTCGGTGATCGTGTTCTTGAGGATATTGAAGGGAATCTCGTCGACGACGATGCGCACGCGCTCGTTCTTCATCTCCTCGAAGTGCGTCCGCGCCCGCAGCGTCAGCGAACCGCGCCCGCGGGTATACGCATCGACGATGCCCTGGCGGCCGCAGATCATCCCGCCGGTGGGGAAGTCGGGCCCCGGCACCTTTTCCATCAGGCCCTGCACCGTGATGTCGGGATCCTTGATCAGCGCGATCAGTCCGTCGCAGATTTCGCCGAGGTTGTGCGGCGGGATGCTCGTCGCCATGCCGACCGCGATGCCCATGCTGCCGTTGACCAGGAGATTCGGAAACTTTGACGGCAGGACGACGGGCTCGGTCGTGGTCTCGTCATAGTTGGCGACGAAATCGACGGTTTCCTTGTCGATGTCCTCGAGCATCTCTACCGTCGGCGGGGCCATGCGGGCTTCGGTGTAGCGCATCGCCGCCGGCGGATCGCCGTCGATGGAACCGAAGTTGCCCTGTCCGTCCACCAGGGGATAGCGCATCGCAAACGGCTGGGCCATGCGCACCAGCGTCGGATAGACGACCGCCTCGCCGTGGGGATGGTAGTTGCCGGAGGTGTCGCCGGAGATCTTGGCGCATTTGCGATGGGCCCCGCGCGGGCCGAGCCGCAAGTCGTTCATCGACACCAAAATGCGCCGCTGCGACGGCTTCAATCCGTCGCGCACGTCGGGCAGCGCGCGGGCCACGATCACGCTCATCGCGTAACGCAGGTACGAGTCCTGCATCTCGTCGACGATGGGCATATTCTCTATCGCTTCGGGTCGCTGGTCTGTCATGGAGTCGTCTCTTTTGTCCTTCCGTGGCGGCCGCCGGGGATGCCGGACATGCCGGCCGGCCGGGACATGATTCTACTCGCAAACGCCGACGGCAACGAGGGCCGCGCCGCCGTCGCCATGATGATCCGATAGCCCCGACGGCGGGTCAACCATGATCCGCGCCTCTCCCGCCGGCGCTCGGCGCCGGGAAGAATTGCCCGCTACCCCATTGACTTCTCAGACTCCGATCGATAAGATTTAACCATATGGTTAACTATTCAACCCGGCTCGACGCCACCTTCGCCGCCCTCGCCGACCCGACCCGCCGGGCCATCCTCTCCCGTCTGGCACGCGGCAACACGTCGGTCGGCGAGCTGGCACGGCCCTTCGACGTGTCGCTGCCGGCGATCAGCAAGCACCTGCGCGTCCTCGAGCGGGCGGGGCTGCTGGAGCAGGACCGGCTGGGTCGCGTGCGCCGCTGCCGCCTGCGGGCGGCGCCGATGCGCCGGGCGGCGCAATGGATCGAGCGTTACCGACGATTCTGGACCGACCAGCTCGATGCGCTGGCGGCCTACCTGGAAGACGGCGAGCCGAAGGCATCAAGACCGCAACCACGAAAGAAGGGAGATGACTCATGACGGCAGCAGCGAAATCGAACCCGGTCGGAGAACACGCGTTAACCGCCTCGCGCATCATCCGCGCGCCTCGGGCCAGGGTCTTCGAGGCCTGGCTCAATCCGGCGATCCGCCGCCGGTGGTGGCTCAACAGCAAGGGCCAGGGGCCGACGCATTGCGAGATCGACGGCCGAGTCGGCGGCCGATACTGCATCAAGCAGGTCGGCTGCGGATGTGAAACCGAACTGGCGCAGGACGATGACTACGAATGGGTGATGACCGGCGAGTTTCTGGAAATCAGCGCGCCGGAGCGAATCGTCTTTTCCTGGAGCGTCAATCACGAAGACGAGCCGGTCGTCGATCAGCGCGTCACGGTCGAGTTCCGCGAGGTCGACGGCGGGACCGAAGTGACCATCCACCACGTCGGCATTGTTTCGACGACCATGCGCGACGGCACCAACAAGGGCTGGAACACGATGCTGGAAAACATCGCCCGCGTGCTCGAATAGGCCGTCGCGAAATCGCTCTTCCAGGTGGCCGTCGTCCCGATTGGACGGCGGTCACCTCTGTTTGGAGTGGTCGCGATGCGTCCGAACGAGTCAGATCATAGCGACGCGAATAGCTCCTGCATCTCGCCCTGGGCATGGGACTCGCCGCAGGCGCCGGCCTGGGCGATGCCTTTTTCAAGCTGCGCCTTCGCCGCCTCGGTTTCGCCCATCGCCAGCAGCGTCTTGGCCTTGTGAAAATGCGCCGCGACGTAATTGGGATCGTTTCGGATCACGTCGTCGAATCGCGCCAAACTCTCGTCGTACCGCTCCGCCTTGGCCAGCTCCATCGCCACGCCGAAGTTCAAAAACGCGTCGTCGGGCTCCTTGTCGAGAAGGGCCTGCAACTGTTCGAGTCGGGACATGATGCGTTCGATTGCCTCCTGTCTTGCTGCGGCGTACAGCGCCCGCACGACGATCAGAGCCCCGACCGTCAGGGAGGGGGTTCTCTCAAAACGCATCCCGCCCGACGAATGCAAAGAACCCGCTCCCTGACGGTCGCGGCTCTGAAAGACGACGATGCGCCAGCCACAGAAATCCCCTGATCGCGAATGCGACGCTCTGGCACACCTTACAGCGTCAGCACGTTGATATTCTGATTGGCGTACACGTTGATCTCGCCGGCGATCCGCAGGGCCGCCTCGACGATGCTCTTTGCCGACTCCTTCGTATGCGACAGCAGGGCCCGGGCCGCCGCCAGGGCGCAGGTGCCGCCGCTGCCGATGGCCAGGATGCCGTCGGTCGGCTCGATGACGTCGCCGTTGCCGCCGATGATCAAGCTCACCTCCGCGTCGGCCACCGCCAGCAGACTCTCCAGCCGCCGCAGCGCCCGGTCGGTCCGCCAGTCCTTGGCCAGTTCGATGGCCGCCCGCTTGGTGTTGCCCTTGAACTCGTCGAGCTTGCCCTCGAAGCGCTCCAGAAGGGCGAAAGCGTCGGCCGCCGACCCGGCGAAACCGGCGATGACGCGGTCCTTGTGCAGCCGCCGGACTTTTACCGCGTCGGCCTTGACGATTGAATCGCCCAGCGTGACCTGGCCGTCGCCGCCCATGGCGACCGATCCGTCACGGCGGACCGACACGATCGTGGTCGAGCGGAATCTGGCGTGTTTCGCGGACATTTTCGCCACCTCGGAATAGACTCTCACGGTATCATCAAACGGAGCGGGCCGCCAACTGCCCGCGAGGCCACCGGCGTGAGACGAATCCAAAGCATGTCGAAGCGCCATCGACGCGGGGCGGTCGCGCCGCTGCTGGCCGCGGGGCTGTTTCTCGCCCCCGGCTGCGCGGAAAACGGCCGATCGGGCGACGCAACGCCAACGGGCACGTCCGACGCCCCCGCCGAAACGAACGCCGGCGCCGGGTCGAATGCCTCGACGGGGCACGAGGCCGCGCCGAGGTCGCCGATCCATGCGCCATCGCCCCGCCGACCGGCGGAATCCTGGACCGTCTTCCGCGCCGCGTTCGATGAGACGGCGGACGCCGACCTGATCTGCCGCTGGACCGGGGGCAATCGCCTGGAAGTGACCACCGAAAACGTCCGGCGCGTCACCGTCGATCTGCACAAGCTCCCCGCCGGCGCCCCGCAACTGGGCCCGTGGAATCTGCAAATCGACGAGCAGGGCATTCAAATCACCGGATTTCGCGGAAAAGTGGTCGATCTGAAGCGGTCGGCGAACGGCGTATGGACGGTGGACAAGGACGCGATGCCGCCCCGGAGGTAAGCCATGCGACGCAACGTGACATACTTTCTGGCGATCTTCATGGCGGCATGGTGGCTGCCGGACTCGACTGCATCGATCGCGTCGCCGCCGTCGAGCGACGGCGCGGTGGGGCCGGCCGATGGCGAGCGCCCCGCGGGCGACGGGAAGAAGAACCCGAAGCGCAGGATGCCGCGCGGCCTGGCGTACAAAGCGCTGCGCATGGAAATCGACAATGCCCGATTCGATGGGATGACACTCGAGGAATTCACCGAGTGGATCAACCGGACCACAAAGGCCAATGTCGTCGTTAAGTGGAAGCTGCTCGAGGCCGAGGGCATCGAGCCGGATGCCGAGATTCACTTGAAGCTCACGAAGGTCAAGCTGCGAAAGGTCCTGCAACTTGCGTTCCAGCAGATCACCGAAGATCTGGACGGCGTCGAGCTGGCGGCCAAGGCCGACAACAATACGCTGGTCATCTCGACGAAAAAGGACCTGTTCGACGAGATGGTCACGCGGACCTACGACGTGCGCCACCTCCTGGTGACGATTCCGATGTTCACCGAACGCCGCCTCAACGATCCGGCCTTCGGCCGGGGCTACGCGCTGGGCGGCGGAGTCGGTCGGCCCGGCGAATTCGGCGACGCCTCGCAGGAGGACCAGGTCCGCCGGCTCGTCGACATGATCACGACGCACATCGAGCCGGAAACCTGGCAGGTCAACGGCGGCAAGGGCACGATCGCCTATTTTCAAGGCATGCTCGTCGTGCGCAACAACCTGGAGGTGCAGCGGCGCATCGGCGGCGTGAAACCGAAGCAAAAAGACGCGGCCGATCGGAATCAGGACGATTAGCAGCCGGCGCCGCCCACGGCGAACGCTCATCGGCACAGTGCGCTGGCCGCCGCGTCGATCGTGCAATCCTGTACCCGTATCGTCTTCCGAGCGTTCGATTCGCCGCGAACGACGGCGACATGTTTCGCACCGACGCCGAGGGCCCTGGCGATCAACGCGACGACCGCGCGATTCGCCCTGCCCTTTTCCGGCGGCGCGGAGACCTGCACCTTCAGCGCATCGCCCAGCGGCCCGACGATCCGGTCGCGCGACGCCCCCGGCACGACCTTCAGCGTGATCTCCACGCCGTCGCCGACCTGCCTGATCCACGCCGCCACGCGCCCATTCCCGCCAATGCCGTTGTCAGCCGCCGATCCCGGTAATCCTCGCCGCCCGGCGCGATCCGTGATTCCTTGGCGTCGACATGTTACGATGCCCCGAGTTCGGAGGCGATGAAGCAATGACCTTAACGGCCGCCACCCCCGCCCTGCCCGGCCGAATCGCGTCGATTTTCGCGGTGACGTTTCTGGCCGCCGCCCCCGGCCCGACCGCGACGGCGGCGGCGATCGTGCCGCGCGGCGACATGAACGCCGATCAATCCGTTGCCGGCGACGATGCCCCGCTGTTCGTCGACGCGCTGCTCGATCCGTCGCCCGACCCGACAATCGCCGCCCGCGGCGATTTCACCGCCGATGGCCTGCTCACCGACGCCGACGTGCCCGCGTTCGTCCGCGCCCTGCTGGGCCTCGGCGGCTGTTGCATCGACGACGCGACCTGCACGGACGACGTCACCGCCGGCCAGTGCGCGTCGATGGGCGGCGTGTTTCTCGGTCTGGCAGTCGATTGCCCCGCCGCGCCGCCCCCCTGCGCGACGGCCAACCTGACCGCCTATCGCCCCCGACAGGGCGCCGGTTATTTCCCCTTCGCGCGAACGGCCGTCGCGGACAATGACGAAGACGACGCCGCCTTCGGCCCCGGCATCCGCATCAACAGCCCCGGTGATGCCGACCCGGCGGGCGAGGATGATCTGATCGAGGTCGTCGTGTTCGTCACGCCGGCCGACGCGGACTTCGTATTGCGCCGCGCCGACACCGCGATCCGTGCCTGGCTCACGAGCGACAAACTATCCGGCACCGAAATCCCATTTGACGCCAACGACCGCGCCGCCCTCCCCAATGCCCAGGCCACCGGCACGCTGACCGTCTTCATCGAATGGGCGACCGCCGCCCACGGCACGGCGACGTTGAGCATCGAGCCCGCCGCGGATGCAACGCCGCTGGATACGCTGACCTTTCACACGTTCACCGGCATCGTCCTGGCCCTCGGCGGCGAGGACCAGGTCCCGTCGCTGCCGGTCAACACGAACCACGGCACATTCGTTGTCGCCACCGCCCTCTATGAGCGCGGATTCGACGTACACAAATACGACGAGGACAACGTCTCCGCCGACGGATCGGGCCCGGTCTACAACGCGGCCGTCGACGCCATCGCCAACCGCTCAGTCGGCGACGTCGCGATCTACGGCTACAGCCACGGCGGCGGCTCGACCTACGACCTCGCGGACCGGCTGGACTTCAATCGCCTGTCTATCGGCACGTTCGTCATTCAGTTCACGTCCTACGCCGACTCGGTGTCGAACAACTCCGACGTCGACGTGGCCATGGAGCTGCGCCGGCCCCCCTCGACCGGCTACCACCTCAATCACTATCAGGAGGGCTCGTTCTTCGAGGACTTCCTTCTCGACGGCGGGCCGGTGCCGGATTCCAACCCCCCGCCGACCGGGCTGAACGTCGAAACGACCCCGTGGGGCGCGAACTCGACGCACTTCACCGTGGACGACTATTTGGAAGTACGCAGCGCGATCGAAGGCGACCTCACCTCTCTGACCGCGCCATGACTCGGGAGCGATGCCATGACCAAAATCTCAAAACGCAGTGCACGTCTCCTGACCACCAGCGTCCTGGCCGCCGGTTGGCTCGTCGCCTGCGGCGCGCGGGCAGCCGACAAAGAGGCCCCCGCTGGGCAATGGAAATCCGACGCCCGGATGCAGGCCGCGTTTGATCGCATCGCCGTCGCCGGGGACGCCGAAGGGCGCCGCGCCGCGTTCGGGGTGATGACGGTCCCGGTTCAGGACCGGCCGGAAACCGTTCGACAGCTCGTCGTGTATGCGGCCCGCGCCGGCGGCATGCAACCGGCCCAGGTGTTCGCCGCCGTCTCCGACGAACGAAACCTGTCGGATCAGGAGATCGTCGCCGCGATCATCCCCATGCTCGAGCTGGCCGACGGGCAGCATCGCACCCAGGCGATCAATGTCCTGGGGCAATATGAAAACCGCTCCGCATCACGGCCGCCGGACTTTTCGCTGTACCGCGACCACCTCGCCGCCGAGCTTCGCGCCGGCCGGCGGCCGCCGCCGGGGCTGGTTCGCTATATGTACGACTCGGCGCCAGGCGTCGCCCTGCTGGCCATGCTCCGGGCCCATCCGGACCGCCGGCCGGAATCGCTCAAGCCGGTCCTCTGGGCCGAGCACGTCGTCAGCGACACGCTCTGGAAGCAGCAGCATGGCTTTCTGGCCCGCGACAAAGTCGAACCCGCCGCCAAACAGGAATTGGAAAAACTCTCGCGCGACGGCCGCTGGTGGGTTCGTCTCTACGTCGCCGCGATCATGCGACAGCACGAGGCGTTCCACGAAAAAGGGATCGCAAAACGGCTCGGAGACGATCCGCACTCGCTGGTCACATCGTTTGTGTCCGATTCGCAGCCCTAGCAGCCCGTGGCAAAAGGCCGTTCCCGTCAAATCGACAACTATCAGGCGGCGCGGAGGTGAGCGCGGGGTTCGGGCCGCGAAAACATCATATCTCGGCGCGGGTCGGCGATCGCGCGGGTAAGTGCCTTCCAATAAACCCAAAAACAGGCGCGCAGGCGGGCTGCGAGCCCCTGGAGGCCCCGGGCCGTGCCCACGCCCAACAGGCGGCGCAGCAGTAAGCTCAGGTTGAAGCCGGCCGCGTGAATCAGCAATCGCTTCAGGATGTTGTCGTGCCGTTTCAGGTGCGTGCGACGCATGCCGCCGGTGTCGTAACAGTGGGCAAAGCTGCGCTCCACTAACTCGCCGCGCTTCCGCATCAGTGACTTACCCCGCGAGCCGTTGATCCGCCGACGGTTGGCATACACCGCATCACGCGCTTCGAGCTTCTCCTTCGTCTCCTCCGCCGTCTTGCCCGTCCAGTCCCGCCGGCCCCGATCCGGCTCTGA
>Ga0302046_10000313_pt1 | contig 51208 bp, 43 predicted proteins | sample RVTome_11_FD_200261 | JGI IMG/M metagenome (GOLD analysis project Ga0302046, IMG submission 200261) | Soil microbial communities from uranium-contaminated site in the Upper Colorado River Basin, Wyoming, United States - RVT147D111 (version 2) ...
AGATTCACGTGACCAGGTCGAATCAAGAAGTGATTCGACCTGGTCACGACCTGCTCCAGCGCGCTCAGTCCGGTATGTCGCCGGCGCCCGGCACCACCCAGGCGAAGCGGTCGGCAAGTGCGGCGAGGCCGGCCTCGTGCAGCGCCGCCGCCGCGACCACCCCGCCGGTCGGGCTCGGCAGGTCGCGGGTGGCGCAGGCGCTGGCGACCACCGTCGGCATGTGGCCGTTGTCCAAGGCGCAGCGCACCGTGGCGCTCACGCACATATGGGTCATGAAGCCGATGAAGATCGGCGGCCGGCCGCCGAGGCCTTGCAGCGTCTCGGTGAGCGCCGTGCCGACGAAAGCATTGGGCAGGCCCTTCTCGATAACCGCTTCGCCCGGCGCCGGCGCCATCGCCTCGATGAAGGCGCCGCCGTCGCCTTCGCGGTCGAAGAGCCCGCCCGGCCGCCCCTTGTGGGCGACGTGGATTACCTCGGCGCCCGCCGCCCGCGCGCGGTCGAGCAGGACCGAGCCTTGCGCCACCGCCGCCTCGACTCCGGCAAGCGGCAACGCGCCGCTCGTGTACTCGCGCTGATAGTCGATGAGCACGAGCGCGGCCTCGGCGAGCCGCGGCGGCGACGGCGTGGCCCCGGCCATGGCGAGAAGGGTTTTGGGCGCGGTGTCGGTCATGGGCGGACGTTCCTTAGAGCAGGTCGTGATTAGGTCGAATCACTTCTTGATTCGACATAATCACGTGAATCTGCTCTATTATCAAATAGTTAGATCGGATTCACGCATTTGGGCCGGATCGATTTTCGATCCGGCCCAAATGCGACCCGATCTAGCGTAGAAGAATGGCGGTCCGGCGCGGCGGATCGGGCCGGTGGGCGATCTCGCGGATCAGCTTGTTGCGGATCGCCACGGCGAAGGCGTCGAAGCCCTCGACCACCATCATGAAGGCGCCGGGCCCGCCGATCACCTTGGTCTGGTAGTGGACGTCGACGCGCTCCTCGGGCCAGGGCGGGCGGCTCGGCCGCTCGTTCAGGATGGCGAGGCCGTTGATGGTGATGCCCCGGGCGACCGCCGCGTCGCGCGCCACCACCGAGGGCACGCCGCGGTTGTTGGGACCGTCGCCTGAAATGTCGATCACCCGCCGCGCGCCGACGATGCCGTTGCCCTCGAACATGCGCAGCGAATAGACGATGGCGCCGCTGACCGAGGTGCCGCCGAGGAAGCGGCGGGGTGCGGCGGCGAGCTTCGCCGCAAACCTGGCCGCGCTCGCCTTGCCGTCGACCATTGTCCAGCCGACCAGCGTCGCCTGCTGCACGGCGCCCGACCACTCGACGTAGGAGACCGCGATGCGGCGCATCGGCCCGGAGGTGATCGCGCCGACCACCGCCGGATGGGTCAACGCCTTGGCGTATCCCATGCGCTGGAGCCGGTACTCGAAAGCGTCGATGCTGCGCGAGGCGTCGACCGCCAGCACCAGTTCCAGGTCGACCCGGATATCCGCCCGCGCGGGCGCGGCGGCGAACACCAGTGCCGCGGCGGCGGCGAGCGCCAACGCCAGGGCCGCGGCCAGCGTCGCCTGGACCGACCTCATGCATCCCGGCGCGAACGCGCGATCGGGCATGACGGCACTGCTCCCACGCAAGCTTCGGACGTTCGACGCAAACCACCGAACCGCCGGCCACCGCCGAACGGCGGCGCATCGATCCAAACGGCGGCGCGCATCGATTATGACACATCCGGATCGGCGTGGCGCAGGGCCTTCGCATCACCGTTTCGTGGGCTGCGCATGCGCGCGGCGCTTGACCGCGCGCCGCCCGCGCGCAACCTTGCGCCCGTGCGCGCCGCAAGGCGGGCGATGCATGGACCCTTTCCCCGTCCCCCACAACCGACCCAGCCCGACCCGTGTCCGAGCCCGATCCCATCGAACTGACCCGCGCGCTGATCCGCTGCCCGAGCGTCACCCCGGTCGACGAGGGCGCGCTCGACGTCCTGCAGGCCGCGCTGGTGGCACTCGGCTTCGCCTGCACGCGCCTGCCCTTCGGCGAGGGGGCGGACCGCGTCGACAACCTCTACGCGCGGCTCGGCGATGCGGCGCCCAACTTCTGCTTCGCCGGCCATACCGACGTGGTGCCGGTGGGCGAGCGCAGCGCCTGGTCGGTCGATCCCTTCGGCGGCGAGCTCAAGGACGGCACGCTCTACGGCCGCGGGGCGGCCGACATGAAGGGCGCGATCGCCGCCTTCGTCGCCGCCGTGGCGCGCTTCAAGGCGACGCGGGGCGGGGATATCCCGGGCTCCATCAGCCTGCTCATCACCGGCGACGAGGAGGGCGACGCGGTCAACGGCACGGTCAAGGTGCTGGGCTGGCTGAAGCAGACCGGCGAGGCGATCGACGATTGCCTGGTCGGCGAGCCGACCAACCCGGAGGCGCTCGGCGAGATGATCAAGATCGGCCGGCGCGGCAGCCTGACCGCGCACCTGACCGTGCGCGGCGTGCAGGGCCACACCGCCTATCCGCACCTCGCCGACAACCCGGTGCACCGCCTCGCGAGGATCCTGGTGGCGATCACCGCCGAGCCGCTCGATGCGGGCTCGGACCATTTCCAGCCGACGACCCTGCAGGTCAGCACCGTCGACGTCGGCAACGCCGCCTCCAACGTCATCCCCGGCGAGGCGCGCGCCACCTTCAACGTGCGCTTCAGCGACAAGCACACCAGCGAGAGCGTCATCGCCTGGCTGCACGAACGCTGCGCCGCGGCGATGGAGCACCAAGGCAAGAGCGGCGATGCCGCCTACGAGCTCGACGTGCGGGTGAGCGGCGAGTCCTTCCTGACCCCGCCGGGCCGGCTCGCCGAGCTGGTGCGCGACGCCGTCGGCGAGGTGACCGGCGGCGCGCCCGAGTTCAGCACCGCCGGCGGCACGTCGGATGCGCGCTTCATCAAGGACCACTGCCCGGTGGTCGAGTTCGGCCTCGTCGGCCAGACCATGCACAAGGCCGACGAGCGCATCGCCACGGCCGACATCGAGGCGCTGACGGAGATCTACGCGCGGGTGCTGGCGCGCTATTTCGAGGCCGCGTGATCAGCGTCGCGGAGATCCGCTATTCGGTGGCCGGCGCGCTCCGCCTGGCCCGCGCCGACGCCGATGGCCTGGCGCATTTCGATCACACGATCGAACGCTACTGGCGCTCGTTCTGGGCGGCGGCGATCTGCGCGCCGATGTACGTCGCCATCATGGTCTTCCTGCAGCAGTCGACCCCGCCGAAAGACTGGACGCGCTTCGTTGCGATCCTCGTGGTCGACTACGCGATCGCCTGGTCGCTGTGGGCGCTGGCGATGGTCTACCTGGCCGACTGGATGCAGCGGGGACACCTCTATTTTCGCTACTTCCAGGTCTACAACTGGGCCCAGGTGGTCGGCACCACCCTCGGCTTCGTGGTCCTGCTCCTGGCGCAGGGCATGAACACCGCGAGCCTGGTCGCGCTGCTGTGGTTCGTGACCCTGGCGGTGCTGGTCTACGAATGGTACCTGACGCGGCTCGCCCTGGAGGTATCGGGGCTCCAGGCGGCCGGCGTGGTCGCGTTCAACCTGGTCCTCAACTACACGATCAACTACGCCTCGGCGGCCGTCACGCGGCTCTGAACGGAGCCGCCGCGGCGCCTAGAGCAGGTCGTGATTAGGTCGAATCACTTCTTGATTCGACCTAATCACGTGACTCTGCTCTATTATCAAATAGTTAGATCGGATTCACGCATTCTGGCCGGATCAATTTTTGATCCGGCCAGAATGCGACCCGATCCAGGGCGGGATCAGTATCCGACGCCGACCAGATAGAGCCCTTCGGGCGGCGCGGTCGGCCCGGCGGCGGCGCGGTCGCGGGCGGCGAGCGCCGCCTCCACGTCGGCGCGGCTCCACTTGCCCCCGCCGACCAGCTTCAGCGTGCCCGCGATGTTGCGGACCTGGTGGTGGAGAAACGATCGGGCGCGGGCCTCGATCTGGATTTCCTCGCCGTCGCGGCGCACCGCCAGCTCGTCGAGCGTCTTGACCGGCGACTTGGCCTGGCATTCGGCGGCGCGGAAGCTGGAGAAGTCGTGGCGGCCGACGAGGGCCCGCGCGGCCTCGTGCATGGCCGCGGCGTCGAGCGGCGCGGCGATGTGCCAGGCCTTGCCGCGCGAGAGCGTCGGCGGCGCCCGGCGGTTGAGGATGCGGTAGCGGTAGCGGCGCTCGACCGCATCGAAGCGGGCGTGGAACTCGGGATCGGCCTCGGCCGCCTCGAGCACGGCGATGGGCGCGGGCCGCAGGTGCGCGTTCAGCGCCTCGCGCACGGTCGCCGCGTCGGTCGCCTTCGACAGGTCGAAATGGGCGACCTGGCCGAGCGCGTGGACGCCGGCATCGGTGCGCCCCGCTCCGTGCACGGTAACGCGCTCGCCGCAGAAGCCGGCGATGGCATCCTCGAGCGCGGCCTGGATCGAGGGCCCGTTCTCCTGGCGCTGCCAGCCGACGAAGCCGGCGCCGTCGTATTCGAGGGTGACGCGGTAGCGGGTCATGCGAGCACCGTGCCCTCGGGGATTGGGAACCCTCGCAAGAACGCCGCAGCGTCCATCGCTTTCTTGTTGGCTCTTTGAACGATGCGCAGCTTCAGGAACCCTTTGCCGCAGCGAACGGTGAGGGCGTCGTCGATCACAGTGCCGGGATTATCATCATGACGTCCGCCATAAGCATCAGCCTCAAGCACCCGCATGCGTTCGTTGCCAAACTGAAACCACGCACTTGGCGAGAATGCTCGGACGATACGACCAATTTCCGATGCTGACCTGTTCCAATCGATTCTTGATTCCGTTTTCTCGGTCTTTGCAGCGTATTTTATGTCGCCTCTGGGCCGTTGCGGCCTTGCTTCCATAGTTCCTGCCTCAAGACCTGTGAGCGCCTCGACGATCATTTTGGCTCCCATCGAGGCCAGTTTGGCGTGCAGCTCGCCCGCCGTCATATGCCCGATCTTGACGCTGCGCTTCAGCAGCATCGGCCCGGTATCGAGCCCTTCGTCCATCTGCATGATCGTAACGCCGGTTTTCCAATCTCCCGCGAGGATCGCGCGCTGGATGGGGGCGGCGCCGCGCCAGCGCGGCAGCAGCGAGGCGTGGATGTTGAGGCAGCCGAGCCGGGACGCCTCCAATACGGGCTTGGGCAGGATGAGGCCATAGGCCGCCACCACCGCGGCGTCGGCTTGAAGCGCGGCAAATTCGGCCTGGGTCTCGGGCGTCTTGAGGCTCGTCGGGGTGCGCACCGGGATGCCATGCGCTTCGGCGGCGGCATGGACCGGCTGCGGTCTTTCCTTCTGTCCGCGTCCAGCCCTGCGCGGCGGCTGCGAATAGGCGCAGACGATCTGGTGCCCGGCGGCGACCAGGGCATAGAGGCTCGGCACGGCGAAGTCGGGCGTGCCCATGAAGATCAGGCGGAGCGTCATCGCGCGCTGTTTAGCACGGGGGTCCCGGCGGGCGCATCGGTCGCGCGCGGAAAGCCTCAGGCCTCGCTGGCGACGCGCATCGAGATCTCGGCGTAGTCGGGCAGCGTCTTGGCCTTCTTGGCCTTGAGCAGCTTGCGCAGGATCACGTTGCGGCGGATCGCCGAGATGCGGTCGACGAAGAGGATGCCGTCGAGATGGTCCATCTCGTGCTGGATGCAGGTCGCGAGCAGGCCCTCGGCCTCGAGCTCGCGCGGCTTGCCGTCGTCGCCCAGATGGCGCACCCGAATGGCGCGCGGCCGTTCGACCTCGGCGTAGTGCTCGGGCAGCGAGAGGCAGCCCTCCTCATATTTGAGATCGTCGTCGGAGACCCAGACGAGCTCGGGGTTGATCAGCTTGAGCGCGCGCTTGACCTCATCAGCCTCGGCGACGTCGACCACGATGGCGCGCTTGAGGACGCCGACCTGGGGCGCCGCCAGGCCGATGCCGGGAGCGGCATACATGGTCTCCAGCAAGTCGGCGAGGAGCCGGCGCACCGCGCCGTCGACGGCGGCGAAGGGCTCGGCCTTCGCCTTGAGGCGCGGGTCGGGCGCGGTGATGATCGGCAGGAGGGCCATCGAAAAGTCCAAGGCTGCTGTGGCCCAATAGGTATGCGGGCGCCGGCGGAGCGTCAACCTGCCTGGAACACCTTGTGGTCGTCATGCAACGTGATACAAGATATGGAAGGTTCCAGACACAGCCAATGACGCCTTGACGCCGTCGCCGCAATCGACCGAGAATGTACGGATGCAGAACATTCTGAACGCCGACCCGATGCTCCAGATCCTCTTGGCCGGCCTCGCCGTGGTCGCGATCCTGGCGGTCGCGGTGGTGGTGGTCGTGCTGCGCACGACGCGCGGGGCGGCGGCGCTGCAGGCGCGGCTCGATATGATGGCCCAGGACCAGGAGGCCAAGAGCGTCAACTTCTCGCAGCGCCTGATCGATCACGAGCGCGCCATCGCCGACCGCCTCGCCGATGTCGGGCGCCGCGTCGGCGACAGCCTGACCCAGACCAACGACAAGACGAACGAAAACCTGACCAAGCTGCGCGAGCGGCTCGCCCGCATCGACGCCGCGCAGGCGAACATCACCGAGCTCTCGAGCCGCGTCGTGAGCCTGCAGGACATTCTGTCGAACAAGCAGGCGCGCGGCGCCTACGGCGAATTCCAGCTCGGCCAGCTGGTCGCCGACGCGCTGCCGGCGGACAGCTACGACTTCGAGGTGACGCTCAGCAACGGCCGCCGCGTCGACTGCCTGATCCGCCTGCCCAACCCGCCGGGCCCGGTGGCGGTCGACGCCAAGTTCCCGCTCGAGGGCTACCGCGCGCTCATCGAGGCCAAGGACGAGACCTCTTTGAAGGAGGCGGGCCGCGCCTTCCGCACCGCGATCACCAAGCATGTCGGCGACATCGCCGAGCGCTACGTGATCCCCGGCGAGACGGCCGAGGCGGCGCTGCTCTTCCTGCCCTCGGAGTCTATCTACGTCGAGCTGCAGTCGAACTTCCGCGACCTCGTGGAGGCGGCGCACAGGAAGCGCGTCTACATCGTCTCGCCGACCACGCTGTGGGGCGCGCTCGCTACCATGCGCGCGGTGTTCCGCGACGTGCGCCTGCGCGAGCAGACCCATCTCATCCAGGGCGAGCTGCAGAAGATGCTGAAGGACGTCGGCCTGCTCGACGAGCGGGTCGCGAACCTGCAGCGCCACTTCGAACAGGCCAGCGAGGACATCCGCCAGATCCGCATCTCCAACGACAAGGTCACCAAGCGCGCCGGGCGGATGAGCGAGCTCGAGCTCGAGGAGGACGAGACGCCGGCGGTCGAGGCCGTGGAGCCGCCGGTGCGCCCGCATCTCCGCGAGGTGTGACGGCGCGGCGTTGCGGGCGGGTTTGAAACCCGCCCCTGACAAATAATCTTCACCACAGAGGCACAGAGGAAGCAACGCTGTGCCCCAAACCCAACCTCCCCCCTGTGGGGGGAGGAGAAATTTGCGTCGAACCGAGTGGAGAATGAATGACCTAGTACCGCACGCGCACCCTGTAGCGCAGCACGGTGCGGCCCTTGCCGGGCACCTGGATGCGCCATTCGGCCAGGTTGGCGGCGACCTTGGTGAAGTCGTGGGTCTTGCGCAGCATCTCCCACTTGCCGCCGATGGTCTCGCGCACGATCACCGTGACGCCCTTGGGCCGCGCGTTCTTCAGCACGATCTCGTGCTCGCTCTCGTAGGTGCGGCTGTCGTAGACGCGCGGGTCGTAGTCGACCTGGCGGCGCTCGGCGGTGACGTCGAAGGCCTTGCCCATGCGCAGGCGCACGTCGTCGCCCTCGGGCGTGTGGTCCATGCGGTCCTCGCCGACGAAGAGCGCCTTGCCCTTGGTGTCGCGCTTGTAGATGCGCACCACGCCGCGCGGCATCGGCAGGCCGAGGTTGGAGGCCTTGTCGTTCTTGAAGGCGAGGAAGACGTTGACCGGGCGCTTTACGACGCCCGCGTAGAGGCGGCGGTAATAGCCGCTGCCGCCGGCCTGCAGCTCGTACTCCTTCTTCACCGTCACGCCGGGCGCGCTCATCAGCGCCACCTGCTTGATCTGGTTCTGGGCGATAGAGGTCGGCCGGTCGAGCCCGTAGAGGTGGTAGTCGAAGAAGCGCTCGCGGCGCATTGAGCTGGCGCCGCTGCGCCGGGCCGACTCCATGGCCATCCGCCGGCGCAACTGGCCGCGCACCAGGTTGACGTCGCCGGCGACGAGCTGGAGCTTGGCGTTGTCGTAGCTGGTGCCGGACCGGTTGGTGAGCGTCACCCAGCCGTCGAGGGTGAGCTTGTCGTCGCTGGCGTTGAGCTCGCCCACGTAGTCGGCGCGCCAGGTGAGGCCGCGGCTCAGGTAGCTGAGCTCCAGCGTCTCGGCGCCCGCGGTCTTGCTCTCCAGGTCGATCACCAGGGTCGGCCGGTCGCGCAGGTTGGGCGGAATGCGGTCGAAGACGATGCGCCCCGGAATGCCGGTCTCGATGCGGTCGCCGATCTGCAGCACCACGCCCTTGAGCGCGGAGAGCACCTTCGCCTCGACGATGGTCTCCGCCCCCGTGGTCGGGTGCACCTTGACGATGCGCACGGTCCGGCCGACGGATTTCTCCAGCAGCTTCTGGCGCGTCATGATGTCGAAGTTGAAGTTCTGCTCGGTCAGGGCGATGCGGCCCGCGGTGGCGGCGCGCAGGATCGCGGTCTCCGGGCGCATGCGCCCCGAGACGTCGATGAAGGCGAGCAGGTTGCGCCCGGCCTTGAGCGGCACCGTGCGGCGCTCCTTGATGAGCGCGAGATCGGCGTTGTAGATCGTGACCGCGACCTCCTTCTGGTCCTTCAGCGTGACCTTCTGCTCGCCCTGGGCGGTGGTCTCGGCGGCGGCCTGCGGCATGGCCATGGCCAAGGCAACGCCGATGGCTGCCGCGGCGAACGCGGTCGCTCTCGGTTCAAACATGATGGAATCCTTTTCCCTGTGCCGGTCCCCTCCCGCACGGAGCCGAAGTCAAACCGACAATCATGGCGGCGGCAAGGCAGCCTCGCGGGGGGCTTGTCGTCCGTCCCGGTCCGATCCGCGCCGCAAACATTGACTACGCATTGGCCGCACACGAGCCTCGGTCGGCCTGGCCTCATGGCTGCGCGGAGCAAATCTCTCACAGAATACCTTTAACGGACTGTTGACCATGTAACGAATTGGATTTGCGCTTAAAAGGCTTTTTACATGATGATCGTCATGCGGGACGACGGGCTTTCAATGCCGCGGCAAGAGTTCCGTCGTCGAGGAAGTCGAGCTCGCCGCCCACCGGCACGCCGTGGGCCAGGCGCGAGACTTCGACGCCGGCGCCGGCCAGTCGGTCGGTGATGTAGTGCGAGGTGGTCTGGCCGTCGACGGTGGCGTTGGTCGCCAGGATTACCTCGCGCACGCCGCCCGCCTCGACCCGGCGGACCAGGCCCGCGACGTTCAGGTCCTCGGGGCCGATGCCGTCGAGCGCGGAGAGCGTGCCGCCGAGCACGTGGTAGCGCCCCTTGAAGGCGGCGGCGCGCTCCATCGCCCAGAGGTCGGCGACCTCCTCGACGACGCAGATCAGGCCGCCGTCGCGGCGCTCGTCGCGGCAGATCGCGCAAGGGTCGGCGGTGTCGATATTGCCGCAGGTCGTGCAGGTGCGGATCGAGGCCGCGGCCGACTGGAGCGCGGCGGCGAGCGGCTCCATCAGCGATTCGCGGCGCTTGATCAGATGCAGCGCCGCCCGCCGCGCCGAGCGCGGCCCGAGGCCCGGCAGGCGGGCGAGCAGCTTGATCAGGGTTTCGATGTCGGAGACGGCCATGGGGGCGCAGCCTACTTCACTGCGCCCCCGCTGAGAACACGGCTCGGGGCCGGGCCAGCTATTTGATAATAGAGCAGATTCACGTGATTAGGTCGAATGAGGAAGTGATTCGACCCAATCACGACCTGCTCTAGACGGGTATTCGTGGCGCCCGGTCGGGCGGCTCAGCGCCAGCGCCGTCCGCCGCCGCCACCGGCCCCACTGCCGCCGTCGCGCGGATAAGTCGCACCGCCGCTCGGGCCGCCCCCGCCCCCGTCACGACGGACGTTCGGCTGGCCGCGCGGCTGGGGCGGCGGTCCGCCATGCCCGCGCCCGCCCGCACCGGGGACGACCCGCGGCTGGGCCGGCGGCTGATGGCGCGGCTGCGCCCTGGGCGGGAGGCGCGGCTCGACGCGCGGCTGCGCCCTGGGCTGGTAGCGCGGCTGCGCCTTGGGCTGGTAGCGCGGCTCGACCCTGGGCTGGGCCCGCGGTTGGAGCCGGGGATCGACTTTGGGCTGCGCCCGAGGCTGAACCCGCGGCTGTTCGCGTGGCCGGATCCTGGGCTGAACTCGCCGCTGTTCGCGCGGCTGGATCCTGGGCTGGGCCCGTGGCTGCTCGCGCGGCTGCACTCGGGGCTGCGGCGCCGCGCCGCGCGGCCGGGGCAGGGCCGAACCCTTGGCGCCGGGCGCGGGGTCGCGCCGCGTGCCGGGGACCGATCCGCCGCGCCCGCCGGGAACGGCGGCGCGGCGCTCGACGGCCGGCGGGCGCAGGATGCGCACCTCGCGGGCGCCGGGGCCGGACTTCCGCCAGTCGCCGCGGCCGGTCACCACGCGCGGCCGCACCGCCTCGATCCGCCGGCCGGTCATGCGGGCGATGTAGCTGCGGTCGATGCCGTGGTTGAAGACCCGCCGGCCGGCGTGGCCGTAGCGCAGGCTGCGCCGCGTGTTGCGGATGAAGCGGGCGTTGTCGTGGGAGCGGACGACCACGGTGTGGATGCGGGTCGACAGGAACTGGCGCTCCGGCACGAAGACCCAGTAGGGCGTGTAGTAAGCGCCGTAGACGCCCACTCCGCCATAGGCGATGCCGGCGTCGGGATCCCACACCGCCTCGGGCGGCAGCGGGTACCAGCCGACGAAGCCGTCGCCGTGGCGCCAGGCGACCCATGCGGGTCCCCACGTGTAGCCGGGCACCCAGTACCAGCCATGGCTGGGCTCGTAGACCCAGCGGCCGTAGTGGTACGTCGCCCAGCCCCAGTCCTCGTAGGACACCCACATCCAGCCGTGGTCGTCGGTCCAGGCCCAGCGGCCACTGGTGTAGGGCCGCCAGCCCGCGGCGATACCGTGGGGACGCCAGGTCCAGCCGTAGCGGGGATGGGAGAACCAGCGCCCGTGCGGCGCGAGGCTCGTACGAAAATAGGAGAACGAGACCGACACGCCGGTCTCGGCTCGGGCGGCGGTGGGGACGCTTGTCCCGCCCGCCGCGATGGCGGCGACGGCAACAGCCGCCGCAAGCAGCAACTGTTTCATGGCGACCTACTTTGTTGTGGTCCGAGGCGCGGCAGCACGTTCGCTCCTGCGCCGTCGCGCGGCCTTCGCATCGCCTGTCGCGGCGCATGCGCGCGGCGTCGCGCGAACCTGCAATGTTATACGTAGGACCGACGCGTTTCCGTCGGCAGGCCCGAACCGGGAGCCGCGACGGACGGTCGCAGGGCGGCGATGCGTGAGGGCGGCTGGGCCGGCTCAGCCCCGGCTCAACCCCGGCTCAGCCCCGGCTCAACCCCGGCTCAACCCCGGCTCAACCGAAGGGCATCTTGAAGCCGGGCGGCAGCTCCAGGCCGCCGGTGAGCTTCGACATCTCTTCCTGGACGCGGGCCTCGACCTTGGCCTTGGCGTCGTTGTAGGCGGCGACGATCAGGTCTTCCAGCACCTCGACTTCGTCCGGCCCGGCGAGGCTGGGGTCGATCGAGACGCCGCGCATCTCCGACTTGCCGTTCAAGCGCACCGTGACCATGCCGCCGCCGGCGCTGCCGGAAACCTCGATGCCGCCCAGGGTCTCCTGCATCTCGGCCATCTTGGACTGCATCTCCTGGGCCTGCTTCATCAACTGGCCGAGATTCTTCATGCCTGGTCATCCTCGTTGGCGCCGTTCGCGTCGCCCGCAACGACAGTCGTCGCGTCGGGCGATGGGACCGTTGCTTCGGGCAGCGCGCGCACGGCCGCGATCGCGGCCCCCGGAAAGGCGTCGAGGGCGGCGCGCACCAGCGGATGGCCCGCGGCCTTCTCGCGGCGCGCGGCGTCGGCGGCCTCCTCCTGCTCGGCCAGGGTCGGCGCGCCCTCCTCGCGGCTCACGCTGACCACCCAGCGCTGGCCGGTCCATTCGCCGAGCAGCGAGCCGACGCGGTTGGCGAGCGTCTCGGGCGCCGCCGGCGTGGGGCGGAACTCGATGCGCCGCGGGGCGAAGTTCACGAGGTGCACGTTCTTCTTCAGATGCGCAAACAGCATCGCCTCGCGCGAGGCCTGGAACAGCGCCACCACCTCCTCGAAGGAGCGCGGATCGGGCGGCGGCGCATCGGCGGCGGCGGGCGCGGGCAGCGCCGCCTCGGGCGCGGGCGCGGCTTCGGGCGCGGGGTTCTCCGATTCGACGGCGAGCGCGGGACGTGGCTCGCCGCCGCCGCCCGCGGCGACCGCCTTCGGCGGGCCCGGCGCCTCGGCGTTCGACTGGGGTGCGGCGGGCGCCGGCGCGCCTTGCGGGGACGCGCCTTTCGCGGGCGTGGGTTGGGCGGGCGCGGCGCCGTCGCTCTCGAGCGCCTCGACGATGGCGCCGGGGGTCGGCAGCTCGGCGGCGTAGGCGAGGCGGACCAGCGCCATCTCCAGCGCGGTCAGCGGCGCATGCGCGGTCTGCACCTCGGCGAGGCCCTTGAGCAGCATCTGCCAGGCCCGCGCGAGCGCCGGCATGGCGAGCTTTCCGGCCATCGCGGCGGCGCGCCCGCGCTCGGCCTCGGAGACCGCGAGCCCTTCCGCCGCATCGGGCACGATCTTCAGGCGCGTGAGCCAGTGCGAAAGATCGAGCAGGTCCTGGACGATGACGACGGGATCGGCGCCTGAGCGGTAGAGCTCGCCCGCCAGCGTCAGCGCCTCGGCGATCCTGCCGCCCATCAGGAGATCGAAGAGGTCGAGGATGCGCGCCTGGTCGGCGAGGCCCAGCATGTCGCGCACGGCGTCGGCGGTGATCGCCGCGCCGCCCTCGCCCGCCCCGCCGTCACCGAGCGCGATCGCCTGGTCGAGCAGCGAGAGCCCGTCGCGCACCGAGCCGTCGGCGGCGCGCACGATCATCGCCATCGCCGCCGCGTCGATCTCGGCCTGCTCCTTGCCGGCGATGTCGCTGAGATGCGCGGTCAGGGTCTCGCGGTCGAGGCGCTTCAGGTCGAAGCGCTGGCAGCGCGACAGCACCGTCACCGGCACCTTGCGGATCTCCGTCGTCGCGAGCACGAACTTCACGTGCTCCGGCGGCTCCTCGATCGTCTTCAGCAGCGCGTTGAAGGCGCTCGCCGAGAGCATGTGCACCTCGTCGATGATGTAGAGCTTGAAGCGCGCGCTGGTCGGCCGGTAGCGCGCGCTCTCGATCAGCTCGCGCATGTTGTCGACGCCGGTGTGCGAGGCGGCGTCCATCTCGATCACGTCCATGTGCCGGTCTTCGGCGATGGCGACGCAGTGTTCGCACTGCCCGCAGGGCTCGGTGGTCGGCCCGCCCTTGCCGTCGGGGCCGATGCAGTTGAGGGCGCGGGCGATGATGCGCGCGGTCGAGGTCTTGCCGATGCCGCGCACCCCGGTCAGCATGAAGGCATGGGCGATGCGGTCGCGCTCGATGGCGTTGGTGAGCGTGCGGACGAGGGCGTCCTGGCCGACCAGCTCGGCGAAGCTCTGCGGACGGTGCTTGCGGGCGAGGACGCGGTAGACGTCGCCTTCGGGCTTGGCCGGCTTGGCGGGCTTGGCCGGCTTGTCGGCTTTGGGTTTCGCCTTCGCCGACGCCGGTCCCGTTGCCGACGCAGTTTCCCCACGGGGCGCCTTGGGCGCGGCTTTCCTGGATTTGGCGTCGGTCATCCTACCCGGCGGATGTCGTGTTCTTGTTGTCGGCCGCCGCGCAGCCGGCGGCCCGCGGCGCTTGGGTGGGAGGCTGGTCAGATGACCCGGGCGAAACTCGTTACGGCTGCTACCTTCCGGTCCTGACCGGGTTGGCGAGGCGCCCGTCCACCGCCAACCTCCCGGCCGCACTATATCAGGATTGAGGGCGGCCGGGGCAAGGGCGGAGGCGCGTGGGCGGAACCCGAGCCGGGTCCTGAATCGCCCGCCCGCGCGCCAGCTTGCCGGTCGTCGCCCGCTTGCACGGGGGGTGGTCCCCGCGCGACTGGGGACGTCGCGCGGGGACCGTGGGAGTTTGTCGTGGCAGATGGCGGGTGGTCGGCTATGTCCGCTCCCGCCGGAACCGACTGTACGACGGGCCCGGTTACGTGCGCGTGACGCGAAGGTTGCGGGAGCATGAAATCGCATGACGGCAATCAGGGCGCGATCGGCGACGCGTCAACGATTGCGCCGGCCCGGCCGGCCATGCGAGTCTCCGGCCCAATGGCGAGACAACGCAAACCCGAGAATTACTATGCCGAGAGCGGGCTCGACCGGGCGGCGCACCTGCGCGAGCCCGAGGACTGGTTCGAGCGGCTGATCGAGGCGGGTGCTGCGCGGCTGGTGCCGGTCTGGCGCTCCAAGCATCTGGTCGCCGGCATGGAGGGCGATCCCAGCAAGACCGGCGTCGCCGCGATCATGGAGCGCCCCGGCGGCAACCCGCGGGCGATCTTCTTCGACACGGAGGAGGCGCGCGCGCTCTTCGACGATCTCGGTGAGAAGAACGGCGAGCGCGTCTTCCTCGGCGAGCGCGCCGGCATCGCCTATGTGGCGGTCGATATCTCGGACCTCGACGAAGAGGAGCTGCCCGCGCCGCTCGCCGAGCGCGGCGTCTTCGCCGATCTGCGCATGGTCGGCCCGGTGCTCGACCGCGCCGACGGCGCGCTCTTCGCCTATGCGCGGGGCATGCTGACCTGGCACCGCCGGCATCTCTACTGCGGCGTCTGCGGCTCGCCGACCCAGGTGCGCTCGGCCGGCCACGTGCGCATGTGCACGAACGAGGACTGCGGCTCGAGCCATTTCCCGCGCACCGACCCGGCGGTGATCATGCTGGTGATCGACGGCGAGCGGGCGCTGCTCGGCCGGCAGGCGGTGTGGCCGCCGGGCATGCACTCGACGCTCGCCGGGTTCGTCGAGCCCGGCGAGACATTGGAGGCCGCCGTCGCGCGCGAGGTCTACGAGGAGGCCGGCGTGGAGATCGAGAACGTGCGCTACCACTCCTCGCAGCCCTGGCCGTTCCCGTCGTCGATCATGCTCGGCTTCCACGCCGACGCGGTGACGACCGAGATCGCGACCAACGACAGCGAGCTCGAATCCGCCGGCTGGTTCGAGCGCGAGTGGCTGAAGAAGAACGACGGTGTCGACGGCTTCCGCCTGCCGCGCCTCGATTCGATCTCGCGGCGGCTGATCGAGGACTGGCTCAAGGGCGAGGTGGATTAGGGGCGCCCCACGCCTTCCCGTTCGTAAGGGCGGGTTTTCAACCCGCCCGATTCTCACCACAGAGGCACAGAGACACAGAGAAGAAGTCACAGAGAAACTGTCATGCGCTGCCGCTTGCGCGTTCCCCTCTGTGTCTCTGTGCCTCTGTGGTTTACTTCGATTCGCCACGAGCGGACGGGTTTGAATCCCGCCCCTACGAATTCCGCCACTTGGGGGTTACGCCTCCAGCAGCTTGCGGAAGCTCGCGTTGACCTCGGCGCTGCGGTGGCGGGCGACCGCGCCCGTGGGCGCCAGCGCGTCGGTGAAGAAGAACTCGGGCAGCTCGTCGTCCTCCTCGGTGAAGCCGGCCTCCTTGTTGAACCGCCACTCCATCACCAGCGCCTCGCGGCCGAGCTTGCGGTAGAAGTCGACGTCGAGCACGGCGCCGTGGGCGTCGTTGAGTGCCTCGACCATCATGTCGAGGTTCTCGTTGGTCACCGAGCGGCCGAAGATGCAGAGGCCGAGCGAATCGGCCGCGGCGCAGAGCTCCTGGATGTCGAGGCTCGCCTCGACCAGCTCCTCGGTCGGCTTGTCCCTGCTCTTGTAGGCCGGCAGGTTGCCCGCCGTGTGGTCGGCGCCCTGGGCCGTGACCATCATCGAGATCCCGGTCACCTCGATCACCCGCGGGTCGTAGGCGCTGATGCCCTGCTTCTTGATCACCGGCACGTTCGCGACCTTGTAGTGCTCGCCGACGCGGGCCGTGCCCTGGGCCAGGATGCGGCCGCGCTCGTTGCCGGCGCGCATGTCCTCCAGGGCCTTGACCATGAACTCGACGTCGCCGAACTCGCCCTCGCCCGAGGCCATCAGCACGCCCATCGTGGCGCCCGCCTCGATGGTGTCGATGCCGAGGTCGTTGGCCAGGAAGTTGACGCGCGCCACGTCGTCGGGGTGCTGCAGGCCGCAGTTGGTGCCCATCAGGCCGATGGTCTCGTATTCGACCGGCGAGACGACTTCGTTGCCGTCCTCGTCGGCGTAGATGTTCGAGCACTTGATCATGCAGCCCGGCATGCAGGCGTGCGAGGTGTGGCCGCCGCGCTCGGTGTTCTGGTCGTGGATGTAGTCGCCGCCGAGCTTGAAGCGGCCCTGCCCGGTGTCGAAGGCCTGGCCCGAGCTGAAGTTGTTAGTCGGCAGCCCGCCGATCTTGTTGGTGAAGTCGCCCATCATGGCGGTGCCGTACTTGGTGAAGCTCTCGATCGCCGGATCGGCGGCGAGCATCTGGGCGTACTTGCGCACCTTGCCCATCAGGCTCTTGCGGTCGTGGAAGGTGGGCATCTTGTCCTTGTCGCAGACGATCGCCTTGACCTTCTTGGAGCCCATGACGGCGCCGACGCCGCCGCGCGCGGCGAGGCGCTCGGGCCGGCCCTCGGGATCGGTGAAGGCGATGCCGGACATCAGGCCCAGGTACTCGCCGACCGGCCCGCAGAGGCCGATGCTGACCTTGTCGCCGTACTTCTCGAAGAGCATCGCGGCGGCTTCGAGGTTGCCCTTGCCGAGATACGGGCCGGCGTCGTCGTAGGTGATCTCGCCGCCCTTGTGGATGTGCATGACCGACCACTCGGGCAGCGCGCCGATGAGCGTGAAGCCGGCGAGCTCGAGCTGGCCGAGGGCGAAGGCGAAGGTGCCGCCCGAATTCGCCTCCTTGATGCCGCCGGTGAGCGGGCTCTTGCAGCCGACGCTGAGACGGTTGGCGTTGGAGAAGTTGCTGCCCGCGAAGGGGCCGGCGGAAAAGATCAGCGGGTTCTCCGGCGACAGCGGGTCGACCTTGGCGGCGCCCCGCTCCAGCAGCGTCTTGGCGATGAACCAGCGGCCGACCTTGACGACGTCCTCGCCGTGCAGCTCTTCGGTCTCGACCGACTTGTCGTTCAGATTGATGTGAAGATATTTCCGCATGGCACTCCCACCCACCGATTGGATTGTTCGCCCAAGGCCTACGACCAGGGAAGCACGACCGGGCGAGCATGTGCCGGCGCGTGACCGTCCTTGGCGCGCCGGGGCTCGCGCAATCGATGCAATCGTCCAGGCCCCATAGTGCAAGCTTTGGTCGTCTCGCACCACCCTTTTGCGCCGGTGCGGAGCCTCGACCTTGTCATCCCTCTCCCGCTTGCGGGAGAGGGCGGCTCGGGTGAGGGCAAGCGGTGGCAAATACAAGCGATGGCCGAGACGTGGACCGTCCGTCGGTTGCCCTCAGCCTCCCACGGCCTGCGGCCGCGGGCCCCCTGAAACGCCTTCGGCGTTTCAGCCCGCACGCGGGAGAGGGGATTCCAAGGTGGTCCGCGCTTTCCCCTAGCTCATCTGGGCGGCGAGCGAGTAGCCCTGCTCCTCGGCGCGGCAGGCCGCGAGCGGCAGGCCGAGCTCGGCGCGCACCTCGTTCGTGCCCTGGACCATCGCCACCATCTTGTAGGTGGCGTGGCGCCGGCTCATGCCCTCGCGGCCCATGCCGCAGTCGGACGAGATGATGAGCCGTTCGGCGGGGATGTGTTCGAGCGCCTCGCGGATCAGGCCCGAGACCTCGTCGGGGCGCTCGACCTGGAGCGTGTGGTGGTCGATCACGCCGATGGCGACCTTCTTGTCCTCGATGATCTCGCCGATGGCCTTGAGGTCGCCCGTGCCCGAGCTGCAGGTCTCGAAGGTGAGCACGTCGGCGTCGACCTCGTTGAGGGCCTCGAGCGTCGGCTGGTAGCTCTGCACCTCCTTGAAGATGCGCTGCTGCGAGGGATTGCCCCAGCAGGTGTGGCACCAGACCTCGGTCTTGTCGGCGAGGCCCTTGACGGTGTTGTTGAAGACGCCGACCAGCTCCTTCGCGCCGAGCTTGCCGAAGAGCTCGCCGCGCACCGGGGTCATGTGGATCTGCGGCTCCTCCATCTGGATCACCGGGCAGCCGGCATCGGCGAGCGCGTGGAGCTCGGCGTTGAGCGCGTCGGAGAGCGCCATCGTGCGCTCGACCGGGTCCTTGTAGTACTCATCGGCCACCGAGGCGGCGAGGAGCTCGGGCGTGATGGTGCCGAACTTGATCGGCTTCTCGGTGAGCCTCTGCGCCGCGCGCCACATCGCCGCGAACTGCAGGTTGCCCGGGCCGACGGGGCCGACGATGCGCGGCAGCACGCGGCATTCCAGGAAGTCGTGCAGGATGTGGCCGCGCGGATAGGCGGCGGCGCCCACCTTGTATTCGCTCGGCCGGGGCGTGTCGGTGCTGAAGCCGGCCATGCGGTTGGGCGCGTAGCTCTGCCAGGAAAAGCCCGCGACCTGCTCGTCGTAATGCGCGTCGCCGTCGGTGCAGATGTCGATGCCGGCAAGCTCCTGGGCCTTGAGGTAGGTCGCGACGACGTCCTCGTACTGCTCGCGGTAGCGCGAATCGACCATCGCCTCGAGGAAGGAGCGGCGGCCGAGGTTCTCGGTGAACCAGTGCGGACGCGGCAGCGAGCCGATGATCGAGGTCGGCAGGACGGTGTCGGCGGACGCTTTCAACATGGGTGATCCCCCCTGATCGCGGCTGTGCGCGTGCTGTTTGTGGTGGCTACCGCGAGATCGGGTTGCGGTGCTGCAATCGATTGCGGCCGGTCTCGCAACGATACATGAATGTCGCCGACGAATTAAGCGCCGGGTCTACTGGCCCTCGCGGCGGAAGGGATGGGCCTTGTAGACGCCGAGGATCTTCATCTTGGTCGAATAAAAGTGCAGCTCGTTGAAGGCGTGGTCGACCGCCTTGTCCGAGGGATGGCCCTCGATGTCGATGTAGAACTGCGCGATCCCCGACATGGCCTCGCTGATATAGCTCTCCAGGCGCGTGATGTTGACGCCGTTGGTGGCGAAGCCGCCCAGCGCCTTGTAGAGCGCCGCCGGCACGCTGCGCACCTGGAAGACGAGGCTGGTGATGGCGTCGCCGTCCTTGGGGTCGGGCTCCTCGCGGACGCGCGACATGACGACCATGCGCGTGGTGTTGCCGAGCCGGTCCTCGATGCGGGTGCGCAGCGAGACGAGGTCGTAGATCTCGCCCGCCAGCTCGGAAGCGATGGCGGCGACGCCGGGATCGCCCCGCTCGGCGACCTCGGCCGCCGCGCCCGCGGTGTCGGCGCTGATCACCGCGTCGAGCTTTAGCTCGCGGATCAGGCCGCGGCACTGCGCCAGCGCCTGCTCGTGGCTGAGCACGGACTTCAGGCCCTCGAGCTTGGCCCCCGGCACCGCGAGCAGGTGGTGCTGCACCGGCTGGAAATGCTCGTCGACGATGTAGAGCGAGGATTCGGGCAGCAGGTGGTGGATGTCGGCGACCCGGCCGCCCAGCGAATTCTCGATCGGGATCATGCCGAGATCGGCCCGCCCCTCCTCGACCGCCGCGAAGGCGTCCTCGAAGGTGCGGCAGGCGACCGGCTCGAGATCGGGAAAGGCGATGCGGCAGGCAAGGTGCGAGTAGGCCCCCGGCACGCCCTGGAAGGCGATGGTGCGCGCGTCACGTTTCATGGCCGAATGCTCCTCTCGTCGCGCCGGCCCGGCCTCGCGGTCGCCGAAGGCGAGCCAGCCCGGGCTGCGGCCGCAGGCGCGGGCGATCGCCTCGAAATGCTCGTTGCTCGGTCCATGGCCGCCGCTCTCCCAGGCGCTGACCGTCGCCTGGGTGACGCCGACCGCCTCGGCCAGCGCCGCCTGCGACAGCGCCGCACCCTTGCGGGCGCGTCGTATCCGCTCGCCGATCTCACGCAACATCACGCAGCATTATGTGTGTCCGCCGTCGTCAGAAATATAGGATTAGCCTATAAAAACCGAATTATCCAATAATATCTGCCGCCAGCCCCCGCGATTTGCCCTTCGACCGCCCTGGGCGTCGTCTCGAAGGGCGCTCCCTCGGTCGAAAAGACGCGTGGCCCTATCCGCCGAGAATCGCCCGCACCTTGGCGAGATCGGCTTGCGTGTCGACGCCCTGCGGCACGGCGTCGACGAGGGCGGCGTCGATGCGCATGCCGGCCTCGAGCGCGCGGAGCTGCTCGAGGCGCTCGCGCCTTTCCAGCCCCGAGGGCGGCAGGGCGACGAAGCGGGCGAGCGCCGCCCGCCGGAAGGCGTAGATGCCGATGTGGTGGTAGAGCGGCCCCTCGCCCCCCGGCACGGCCTGGCGCGAGAAGTAGAGCGCCCGCGCGGTGCGCCGCTGGGCCTGGTCCGGGCCGGTGAAGTCGATCGCCGCCTTGACCACGTTGGGGTCGTCGCGCTCGGCCGGATCGGCGATGCGGGCGACCAGCGTGGCGATATCGACCTGCGGCTCGGCCAGGGGCTTCAGCACCGCGGCGATGGTGGGCGCGCCGATGGTCGGCAGATCGCCCTGCAGGTTGACGACGACGTCGTGGGCGCCCTCGGGATCGAGCGTCTCGACCGCCTCGAGCACCCGGTCGGAGCCCGAGGGATGGTCGGGCCGGGTCAGCACCGCGCGGCCGCCGGCGGCCTCGACCGCGGCCATGATCTCGGGATCGGGGCTGGCGACCACGACGGGGCCGATTTGCGCGGCCAGGGCGCGCTCCAGCACATGGGCGATCATCGGCCGGCCGGCGATCTCGGCCAGCGGCTTGCCGGGCAGCCGCGTCGCGGCGAGACGCGCCGGGATGACGACGATCGGGCGCAGCGCCGCCGTGCCCTCCGCCGGGCGCTCGGGGGAAGTCCGGGGCTCGCTCATGACGCGGTGGATACCCTTCTGTGGCGGCGCCCGACTGCGACGATGCGCCCAGGGGAACGGTTCCGAACGGTTCATAGTTCGGATCGCATTCGGGCCGGATCATAAATTGATCCGGCCCGAATGCGTGAATCCGATCCAACTATTTGATAAGTTCGGATCGCATTTGGGCCGGATCATAAATTGATCCGGCCCGAATGCGTGAATCCGATCTAACTATTTGATAATGGAGCAGATTCACGTGATCAGGTCGAATCAGGACGTGAGTCGACCTGGTCGCGACCTGCTCCAGGCTCCGCCCGCGCTTGGGGGTGACGGCGCCCGATCCGCACCTTATAAACTTTAGCCCATCCGCCGTGGCAAGACTGTCACCAAGCGCCGACAGACTTGATGGCAGCGAGACGCGCTTCATGAACACGATGGCACTCACCAGGATTTCGGGCGCGGTTCTGATCACCGCGCTGGTTGCGATGGTGGTCAGCTTCGCGGCCGACATCCTGGTGCCCCCAGGCGGCCGCGGCTCCGCGCACGGGCCCGGAGATACCGCCGATGCCGTCCACGCGGGCGGCGGCACCGGCGAGGCGGCCAAGGAAGAGGCCAAGGATCCGCCGGTGGCGCGTCTCCTCGCCTCGGCCGACCTCGAGACGGGCAAGAAACTCGCCCGCCGCTGCATCCAGTGCCACACGCTGGAGAAGGGCGGCGACAACAAGCTCGGGCCCAACCTCTACGGCGTGCTCGGGCGCGCGCGCGGCAGCCATCCCGGCTTCAACTATTCCGCGGGCATGAAGGCGGTGGGCGGCGCTTGGGACTACGCCTCGCTCTACGCCTATCTCCGCAACCCGAACGCGGTGGTGAAGGGCACCAAGATGACCTTCAAGCTGCCCAAGGCGGTTGAGCGCGCGAACCTCATCTTCTTCCTGCGCACGCTCTCGGACAGCCCGCCGGCGCTGCCCGCCCCGCCGGCCGAAAAGCCGGCGGAAAAGCCGGCGGAAAAGCCAGCGGAAAAAAAGGAGACGGCCGAGAAGCCGGAGGCCAAAGAACCGGACGGGAAAAAGCCCGACGAGAAGAAGGCCGGGGAGACGGGCGGCGAGGAAAAGAAGCCCGAGGCGGGCAAGCCGGCGGAGAAGGCGCCGGTCCAGACCGCCTCCGCCGGCGCGCTGCTCGCCGCCGCCGACGCCAAGCGCGGCGCGGTGCTGGCGCGGCGGAAATGCCGCGCCTGCCATACCTTCCAGAAGGGCCAGTCCCACAAGGTCGGCCCCAACCTCTACGGCGTCGTGCTGCGCGAGCGGGGCGCGGTCGAGGGCTACCGCTTCTCCAGCGCGATGAAGGCCAAGGACGGCAAATGGAGCTACGCCGACCTGCTCGCCTTCCTGCAGAACCCCAAGGACTTCGCGAAGGGCACCAAAATGGTGCTGCGCGTGCCCAAGGCGGAGGAGCGGGCGGACCTGGTCGCCTACCTGCGCACGCTCCACGACGACCCCCCGCCCCTGCCGGCGAAGTAGCGGCGCCTCCCGCGCGGCATCCGGACCCATCGATGAACGAGAATGAGCTGAACGCGGCGGCGGCCTTCGCGGGCCGGCTCGCCGATGCGGCGGGCGCGGTGGCGCGGCGCTATTTCCGCCAGGCGATGCCGGTCGAGACCAAGTCCGACGCGAGCCCGGTGACCCGCGCCGACCGCGAGGCCGAGGCGGCGATGCGGGCGCTCATCGAGGCCGAGCATCCCGGCGACGGCATCATCGGCGAGGAGCATGGGCGGGCGCGCGAGGACGCCGCGCGGCTCTGGGTGCTCGACCCGATCGACGGCACGCGGTCCTTCGTCGCCGGCGTGCCGCTCTTCGGCACGCTGATCGCGCTCATGGTCGACGGCGTGCCCGTGGTGGGGGTGATCGACCAGCCGGTCGCCCGCGAGCGCTGGCTCGGCGTCGCGGGGGCGTCGACGACGCTGAACGGCGCGCCGGTGCGCGCCCGCGACTGCCCCGATCTCGCCTCGGCGACGCTCTCGACCACCGGCACCCAGTTCCTGGAAGGCCCCGGCGAGCTTCAGGCCTTCACCCGCGTGCGCGAGGCCGCGGGCGCCTTCCGTCAGGTTCCCGACTGCTACGGCTATGCGATGCTGGCGAGCGGCTTCGTCGACCTCGTCGTGGAGGCGGGGCTCAAGACCTGGGACTTCGCGCCGCTTCGGCCGATCATCGAGGGGGCGGGCGGCGTCGTCAGCGACTGGAACGGCCGGCCGCTCGATCTCGCCTCGGACGGCCGCATCGCCGCCGCCGGCGACGCGCGCACCCACGCGCAGGCGTTGGCGGCGCTGGATTGGCCGCCGGGCTGAAGCGCCGGCTCAATCGAAGACCGCGGCCGGGTTCCCTTCGCGCTCAATGCGTCCGGCGCCGAGGATCAGGCCGATGCCGTGGCAGATCACGCCGGCGGCGTAGCAGAGGAAACCGACCACCAAGAGCACCGTCGCGATGACCGCGGCGCCCGCGGTACCCGCGCCCGGCCCCGCGCCGATGGCGAACCCGGCGCTGGCGAGAAGCACGATGAGGCCGATGATGATCCCGATCAGTCCTATCAGGTAGAGGATGCCGATCGCCTTCCAGACCCCGCCGCCCAGATTGCCGAAGCTGATGCAGAAAATCGCGAAGATCAGCATGGCGACAAGCACCACCAGCGTGGTTACCAGCACGATGATGCCGACGATCCCCAGGGCACGCACCCCGCCGGTCTGCATCAGCCCGCCGAGGCCGGCCGAGGTGTTGGTGATTGCGGCGATCAGCGCCGAGATGATCTGCACGCCGATGATGATGTAGATGACGACGTTGGCGCGCTGGTAGCCGAGGGCGTTGAAATAGCCCTTGGTGGCGAGAAAGACGAAGGCGACGATGACCGCCATGGCGATGTTCATCACCACCGACATCACCTGCATCTGGCCGCCGACCGCGCCGGCGCCGCGGCCGCTTTGCCTCAACCCCTCCACTCCCACCGTGGCGAAGAAGCCGATCGGGATGATGAAGATGAGGGCGATGCCGATGAACACCATGATGCCGCCCCAGCGAACCGTGGTGGGACTCATGCCGGTATTCTCATGTCGCTGACCTCGCTTGATGGATATCCGGTCCGGACAGATCCGGCCAAGGAGCGGCTCGCGTACTTCGGTATCGGATCGGCGATTGGGCCGACCCTCACCTTGCCGTCAACGCTCGTCCAGCTGGACCGCCACGCGACCCGCCCACGCCGATTGGGCGCGGGCGGGCCTCGTTGTTTTCGGCCCCGCGGGACCGGTCAGGCGGCCATCTTGCCGGCACTGATGATCAGTCCGATGCCGTGCACGACGAAGGCGGCGAGCAGGACCAGGCCGCCGATGAGGGCGAGGAAGCCGCCGCCGAGGACGAGCCCCATCGAACTCGTCAGAGCGGCGACCACGGCCAGCAGCGCGAACAGTGCCATGCAGCCCGTGCCGATGAGGTAGAGGATGCCGATGGCTTTCCATATGCCGCCGCCGGTCTTGCCGAAGCCGAGGCATTTGATCGCGAACCATATGCCGGCGACGAACATCACCAGGTTGATGACCTGCACGATGATCGCTCCGGCGCCCGCCGATGCGGCCGCGCCGGCCTGCGCCGCACCGCCGACGAAGAAGCTGACGACCGTCACGACCACGTAGCCCGCGATTATGATGAGGATCGGCAGATCGGCGCCCGAATAGCTCTGCGAGTTCATATATCCCTTGGTCGTCCACAAGAAGAACAGGATCAACACAAGGCCGATCAGGCCAACGAGTATGCGGCCGATGCCGCCGCCGGCCATCCCGACGACGACCGCGCCGATGATCGCCACCGCGATGTAAACAAAAGCGGCGATGCCGCCCAAGCGCACCATACTGGCACTCATTTGGATCTTCCCTTCCAGTTCCAGTTCAGTTCGCCGGTGTACGGCTCAGCGCCATTCCGCCGCCGGCCCGCGCCCGAAAACCGGGTCGGACCGGAATTGCTTCCTCGTCCGGCACGTTAACCATACCATATCTATGTGTCATTGGCCAAAACATACGTACCTGTTGATATCTCCGGGCGTACCGCGCGGCGCGCGCGACCGACGGTTGCAGCGCTGACGCGAACGTGATGGCGCCGCGGGGTTCGCGCTTTCAGCGCGCCGGCAATCGTCCTAGGATCGGCGGCGGCTTTTTCGGCGCAGGCGCGGCGCCCGCAACCGCCCGGCGCCCCCATTCGGGAGGATCGAGCTCCATGATGACATCCCTGTCGGCCGCATCTCGCGCGACCGCCGCCGCTTTCGCCCGGACCTTGTTTTTCGCGGTGTTGGTGTTGGGGTTGTCGCGCGCGGGGCCCGTCGGCGCCGAAACGCCGGCGCCGGTGCACGGCATCGCCATGCATGGGGACGTGAAGTACAAGGCCGGCTTCAGCCACTTCGACTACGTCGATCCGAACGCGCCCAAGGGCGGCACCGTCCGGCTGGGCGCCAACGGCACCTTCGACAGCTTCAACGGCTACATCATCCGCGGCAACGCCGCCGGCCTGCTCGCGCTGCTGAACGACCAGCTCACCGTCGCCTCGAACGACGAGGCCTTCACCCGCTACGGGCTGATCGCCGAGACGATGGAGGTGCCGCAAGACCGCTCCTGGGTGATCTTCAACCTGCGCCGGCAGGCGCGCTTCCACGACGGCAAGCCGATCACCGCCGACGACGTGATCTTTTCCTTCAAGCTGCTGGTCGACAAGGGCGCGCCGTTCTACCGTTACTACTACGGCAATGTCGCTAAGGCGGAGAAGCTGGGCCCGCTCAAGGTCAAGTTCACCTTCAAGAAGAGCGAGAACCGCGAGCTGCCGCTGATCATGGCCGAGCTCACGGTGCTGCCGAAGCACTATTGGGAAAAGCGCGACTTCACCAAGCCGACGCTCGATCCGCCGGTCGGCAGCGGTCCCTACAGGATCGAGAGCTTCGAGGCCGGCCGCCGCATCACCTACGTGCGCGACAAGACCTACTGGGGGGCCGACCTGCCCGTGGTCCGCGGCCGCTACAACTTCGAGCGCATCCGCCTCGACTACTACCGCGACACCACCGTGCTGCGCGAGGCGCTGAAGTCGGGGCGCATCGACTTCCGCCAGGAGAACCAGGCCAAGGCCTGGGCCACCGCCTTCGAGATCCCGGCGGTGACGGAAAAGAAGCTGATCAAGCTGCTGGTGCCGACCGAGAGCGGCTCGGGCATGCAGGCCTTCGCCATCAATTCGCGCAAGCCCAAGTTCGCCGACGCGCGGGTGCGCCGCGCCATCGGCTACGCCTTCGACTTCAACTACACCAACCGCACGCTCTTCTTCGGGCAGTACTCGCGCACCAAGAGCTTTTTCGAGAACTCCGAGCTCGCCTCGCGCGGCCTGCCGAGCGGCGCGGAGCTGAAGATCCTGGAGCGCTTCAAGGGCCGCGTCCCGCCCGAGGTCTTCACCAAGGTCTACGACCTGCCCGCCTACAAGAGCCGGACCGAGTTCCGGCGCGGCCTGCGCGAGGCCTTCAAGCTGCTGAAGGCCGCGGGCTGGGTGATCAAGGACCGCAAGCTGGTCAACGCCAAGTCCGGCGAGGCGATGGAATTCGAGATCCTCACCGGCAGCCAGGAGTTCGAGCGCATCCTGCTGCCCTTCGCCAAGAACCTGGAGCGCCTCGGCATCAGGGCGCGGGTGCGCCTGGTCGATCCCTCGCAGTACGAAGAGCGGATGCGCAATTTCGACTACGACATCACCACGCTCAACTTCGCCCAGTCGCTCAGCCCCGGCAACGAGCAGCGCAACTACTGGGGCAGCCAAGCGGCCAAGGTCGAGGGCTCGAACAACTGGCTCGGCGTCGCCGACAAGGCGATCGACGAGCTGATCGAGCTGGTCATCGCCGCCCCCGACCGCGCCGCGCTGGTCGCCCGCACCCGCGCCCTCGACCGGGTGCTGCTGTGGCACCATTACGTGATCCCGCAATGGCACATCCCGGCCCAGCGCATGGTGTTCTGGGACAAGTTCGGACGGCCGGGCAAGCCGACGATCCGGGGCGAGGACCTGTTCACCTGGTGGGTGGACAAGAAGAAGGAAACGGCGCTCGGCTCGGCGCTCAAGGCGAACTGACGGCGGGATGAGGTCCCGCCGCAAACGTCGCCCGACCCGGCGCCGCTGAGCCGCGCGGCGGGGGACCATGTTCGACTATATCGTCCGCCGGCTGCTGCTGATCGTGCCGACGCTGTTCGGCATCATGGTGATCAACTTCGCGATCATCCAGACCGCGCCGGGCGGGCCGGTCGAGCGGCTCATCGCGGAAATGCGCGGGCGCGGGGCGGCGGCGACCGAGCGGGTCGGCGCCGGCGGCGGCCAGAGCGAGGTCGGCGGCGGCAGCGAGAGCGCCGGCGCCAGCGGCGAGTCGAAGAGCCGCGGGTCGCGCGGCATCGACCCCAAGCTGATCGAGCGGCTGAAGAAGGAGTTCGGCCTCGACCGGCCGCTCTACGCGCAGTTCGCCGTGATGCTGAAGAAATACGTGACCTTCGATTTCGGCGAGAGCTTCTTCAAGGGCAAGTCGGTGATGGGGCTAGTGGGCGAGGCGCTGCCGGTCTCGATCTCGCTCGGCCTGTGGAGCACGCTGATCATCTACCTGGTGTGCATCCCGCTCGGCATCTCCAAGGCGACGCGCGACGGCACCCGCTTCGACGGCTGGACCAGCTGGGTGATCATCGTCGGCAATGCGATCCCGGGCTTCCTCTTCGCCATCCTCCTCGTCGTGATCTTCGCCGGCGGGCGCTATCTCGACTGGTTCCCCTTGCGAGGGCTCGTCTCCTCGAACTGGTCGGAGCTCTCGCTCGTCGACAAGGTGGTCGATTACTTCTGGCACATCACCCTGCCGGTCGTCGCCATGGTGATCGGCGGCTTCGCCACCCTCACCATGCTGACCAAGAACTCCTTCCTCGACGAGATCAACAAGCAGTACGTGCTGACCGCGCGTGCCAAGGGGCTCGACCGGCGGCGCGTGCTCTACGGCCATGTCTTCCGCAACGCCATGCTGATCGTGATCGCGGGCTTTCCCGGCGCCTTCGTCGCGCTGTTCTTCACCGGCGCGCTGATCATCGAGGTCATCTTCTCGCTGAACGGCCTCGGCCTGCTGGGTTTCGAGGCGGTGTTCAACCGCGACTATCCGATCATCTTCGCCACGCTCTACGTGTTCTCGCTGCTCAGCCTGCTGGTCAACCTGATCACCGACCTCACCTACGTCTTCGTCGATCCGCGCATCGACTTCGAATCGCGGGAGGTCTGAGGCGGTGGCCAAGGCCCGCGGGGACCGCTTCCTCTTCTGGTCGATCACGCCGATCACGGCGCGGCGGCTCGCCAACTTCCGCGCCAACCGGCGCGGCGTCTGGTCGCTGTGGCTCTTCCTGGTGCTGTTCTTCGCGAGCCTCTGCGCCGAGTTCATCGCCAACGACAAGCCGCTCGCCGTCTGGTACGACGGCGCGCTCTATTCGCCGGTGATCAAGCAGAATGCGGAGACCACCTTCGGCGGCGAGTTCGCCACCACGGCCGACTTCACCGACGAGATCCTGGTCGAGAACGTCAAGAAGAAGGGCGGCTGGATCCTCTGGCCCATCGTGCCCTTCCGCCACGACACGCAGATCGAGGACCTGCCCGTCCCGGCGCCCTCCTACCCGACCGCGCGGAACTGGCTCGGCACCGACGACCAGGGCCGCGACGTGGTGGCGCGCCTCATATACGGCTTCCGCATCTCGGTGCTGTTCGGCATCACGCTGACCATCCTCTCCACCATCGTCGGCGTCGCCGCGGGCGCGGTGCAGGGCTATTTCGGCGGCCGCACCGACCTCTACTTCCAGCGCTTCATCGAGATCTGGGGCTCGGTGCCGCAACTCTACCTGCTGATCATCCTGGCCGCCGTGATCGAGCCGAACTTCTGGTGGCTGCTCGGCATTCTTCTCTTGTTCAGCTGGATGGGCCTGGTCGGCGTGGTGCGGGCGGAGTTCCTGCGCGCGCGCAACTTCGACTACGTGCGCGCAGCCCGCGCGCTCGGCGCGCCCGACCGCACGATCATGGTCCGCCACGTGCTGCCCAACGCCATGGTGGCGACCATCACCTTCATGCCCTTCATCCTGCAGGGCTCGATCCTGTCGCTGACCGCGCTCGACTTCCTCGGCTTCGGCCTGCCGCCGGGCTCGGCCTCGCTGGGCGAGATGCTGAAGCAGGGCAAGGCGAACCTGCACGCGCCCTGGCTCGGCATCTCGGCCTTCATGGTGATCGCGGTGATGCTGACGCTCCTGGTCTTCATCGGCGAGGCGGTGCGCGACGCCTTCGATCCGAGGAAGGCGGTGATCGGCGGGGTGCCGCCCGAGGACGCCATCGTGGCGGCGGGCGCGGCGCCGGTGCCGCAGCCGGCGGCGGCAAGGGAGAGCAAGCGATGACCGGCGCCGCGCCGCTCCTCGAGGTCGAGAACCTCCACGTCGCCTTCCGCACCCCGCTCGGCCGGACCCAGGCCGTCAAGGGCGTCTCCTTCCGCGTCGACGAGGGCGAGACGCTGGCGCTGGTCGGCGAGTCGGGCTCGGGCAAGTCGGTTTCCGCGCTCTCGATCCTCCAGCTCCTCAACTACCCGGTCGCGAGCCACCCCGCGGGCAGCATCCGCTTCCGCGGCCAGGAGCTGATCGGCGCCTCCGACGCCACCATGCGCAAGATCCGCGGCAACCGCATCTCGATGGTCTTCCAGGAGCCGATCACCGCGCTCAACCCGCTGCACACGATCGAAAAGCAGATCAACGAGATCCTGATGGTCCACAAGGGGCTGGTCGCCAGCGCCGCGCGCACGCGCACGCTGGAGCTGCTCGACCTCGTCGGCATTCGCGACGCCGACCAGCGGCTCGGCGCCTTCCCGCACGAGCTGTCGGGCGGCCAGCGCCAGCGCGTGATGATCGCCATGGCGCTCGCCAACGAGCCCGACATGCTGATCGCCGACGAGCCGACGACGGCGGTCGACGTGACCATCCAGGCGCAGATCCTCGACCTCATGCTGGCGCTGCAGAAGAAGCTCGGCATGGCGATGCTGCTGATCACCCACGACCTCGGCGTGGTGCGCAAGATGGCGCCGCGCGTCGCCGTGATGCGCCTGGGCGAGGTCGTGGAAGCCGGCGATACCGGCGAGGTCTTCGAGAATCCGCAACACCCCTATACCAGGCAGCTCATGGCGGCCGAGCCCGGCGGCGCCCCGGCGGACTACGACGGCACGGCGGCGGAGATCATCGCCGCCGACGGGTTCCGCGTCTGGTACCCGATCAAGAAGGGCGTGATGCGCCGCACCGTCGACCACGTGAAGGCGGTCGACGGGGTGAGCTTCACGATCCGCGCCGGCCAGACCGTGGGGGTGGTCGGCGAGTCGGGCTCGGGCAAGTCGAGCCTGGCGCTCGGCATATTGCGCCTCATCTCCTCGAAAGGCCCGGTGGTCTTCATGGGGCGCGACATCCAGGGCCTCCGCTCCAAGGCATTGCGGCCGCTGCGGCGCCAGATGCAGATCGTCTTCCAGGACCCCTTCGGCAGCCTCTCGCCGCGGCTCACGGTGGGCGAGATCGTCGGCGAGGGCCTGCGCATCCACGAAATGGGCGACGGGCCGGCGCGCGACGCGGCGGTCGTCGCGGCGCTCGACGAGGTCGGCCTCGATCCCGAGACCCGGCACCGCTATCCGCACGAGTTCTCCGGCGGCCAGCGCCAGCGCATCTCCATCGCCCGCGCCATGGTGCTGAAGCCGAAGCTGCTGATCCTCGACGAGCCGACCTCGGCGCTCGACATGTCGGTGCAGGCGCAGATGGTCGAGCTCCTGCGCGGGCTCCAGCGCGAGCACGCGCTGGCCTATATCTTCATCTCCCACGATCTCCGCGTGGTGCGCGCGATGAGCCACGACGTCATCGTGATGCGCAACGGCCTCGTCGTCGAGCAGGGCTCCGCCGCCCAGGTCATCGAGGCGCCCAAGGAGGCCTACACCAAGGCGCTGATGGCGGCGGCCTTCGAGCTGCGGGCGGATACCAGCGGGGTGGTGGGGGTGTGAGCCCAGGCGCCCGCCACGGCCGTCATTCCGGCGAAAGCGGGAATCCATTGATCCGTCGAGGACCAAGCTCGCCATCGACCATGGACCCCCGCTTTCGCCGGGGCGACGGATCGGCTACGCAGAGGCGAACGCAACTGCGCATTCCGCGATAACCCATGGCCCTCCTCTTCATCTCCAAATCCGACGACCCCGACGCCTGGCGCGCGATGCTGGGCGAGGCGCTGCCGGACCTCGAGGTGCGTATCTGGCCCGATGCGGGCGATCCGGCGGAGATCGAGTTCGCGCTCGCCTGGAAGCCCAAGCCGGGGCTGCTCGCGGGTTTCCCGAAGCTGAAGCTCATCCAGTCGCTCGGCATGGGGGTCGACCACATATTCGGCGACCCCGGCCTGCCCGCCGGGGTGCCGGTGGCGCGGCTCGTCGATCCCGACATGGTGCGGCAGATGAGCGAGTACGCGATCTTCGCCGCACTCCGCCACCACCGGCGCATGGACGCCTACGACGCCAGCCAGCGCGCCGGCCGTTGGGCCAGCGCCGGCCTGCGCGACACGCCGGAGGTGCGCGCGGGCGTGCTCGGCCTCGGCGCCATCGGCAGCGACACGGCGGCGAAGCTCGCCATGCTGGGCTTCCAGGTCGCCGGCTGGAGCCGCACCGAAAAAGCGCTCGACGGCATCGAGAGCTTTCATGGGGAGGCCGGCTTCCTGCCCTTCCTGGCGCGCAGCGACATCCTGGTCTGCCTGCTGCCGCTGACGCGCGCGACGCACGGCATCCTCGATGCCGCCGCCTTCGCGGCGCTGCCCGAGGGGGCCTTCGTCATCAACCTCGCGCGCGGCGGGCATCTCGTCGAGGCCGACCTGCTGGCGGCGATCGAGCGGGGGCACGTCGCCGGCGCGACGCTCGACGTCTTCGAGACCGAGCCCCTGCCCGCCGGCCACCCCTTCTGGGACCATCCGAAGGTGCATGTGACGCCGCACGTCGCCGGCCTCACCAACCCGCGCACCTCCGCCGCCCAGGTGGTGGAGAACATCCGCCGCGTGCGCGCCGGCCAGCCGCCGCTCAACCTGGTCGACGCCGCGCGCGGGTATTGACGGCGGCTTTTGATGTTTCGCCGCTTCGCGGCGGGAGGGTGAGGGGGCCTTGGTTCGGGATTGGACTGGTCCTACGCTCCGAACCGCTCCGCGATCGCGGCGTAGGCCGCGCGCATGCCTTGGGCCTCGCCGCCCTCGGGGCGGCCGGGGCGGGCGGCGGGGTTCCAGGCCATGATGTCGAGATGGGCCCAGGGAATGCCGGGGTTCACGAACTCCTGCAGGAACAGCGCCGCCGTGATCGCGCCGCCATGCGGGCTCGCCGCCGCGTTGGTGATGTTGGCGGTCTGCGCTTCGATCATCTTGCGGTAGGGCTTCCACAAGGGCATGCGCCAGAGCGGATCCTCCTGGCGGTGCGCCTGGCCGATCAGCGCGTCGGCGGTCGGATCGTCGTTGGTGAACATCGCCGGCAGCTCCGGGCCGAGCGCCACCCGCGCCGCACCCGTCAGCGTCGCGAAGTCGATGATGAGGTCGGGGTTCTCCGAGGCCGCCTCGGCCAGCGCGTCGGCCAGGATCACCCGGCCCTCGGCGTCGGTGTTGCCGATCTCCACCGTCTTGCCGAGCCGCGTGGTCACCACGTCCATCGGGCGCAGCGCGTTGCCGCTCACCGAGTTCTCCACCGCGGGGATGAGCACGCGGAGACGCAGCTTGAGCCCCGCATCCATGATCATCGCCGCGAGGCCCAGCACGTGCGCGGCGCCGCCCATGTCCTTCTTCATCGTCTTCATGCCGGCGGCGGGCTTGAGGTCGAGGCCGCCGCTGTCGAAGCACACGCCCTTGCCGACCAGCGTCACCTTGGGCCCGTCGGCGTCGCCCCAGACGAAGTCGATCAGCCGCGGCGCGTTCACGCTGGCCCGGCCGACGGCGTGGATCGACGGATAGTTCTTCTTCAGCAGGTCCTCGCCGACGGTGACCGCGAAGCGCGCCTTGTGGGCGCGGGCGAGGTTGCGCGCGGTCTCGGCGAGCTCTTCGGGCCCCATGTCCTCCGCCGGCGTGTTGACCAGGTCGCGCACCAGCCCCGCCGCCGCGACGGCGCTGGCGGTGGCGGCGCGGTCGATGCCGTCCGGCCAGACCAGGCTGGCGTAGCGCTTGGTCGAGGGCTTGTAGCGCGTGAACTCGTAGATCCCCATGGCCCAGCCGAAGGCCGCGCGGCTGGCGCTCTCGGCATCGGGCGCGCCCTCGAGGCGGAAGGCGCGTTCGGGCAGCCGCGCCGGCAGCCCGGCCAGCGACCACAGGCCGAACGCCTCCTCGCCGGTACCGGCGAGCGCCAGGGCGAGCGCACCGCCCTCGTCGGGCGCCAGGCAGATCGCGCCGGCCTCGGCGGTGAAGCCGGTGTTGGCGACCCAGGCGCGCAGGTGGTCGTTCGCGCCCGCCCGCCAATCTTCGAGCGCCGCGGTGGAGAGCGCCAGGAGCGGGATCGCCTCGGGCGTGTCGTCGATCAGGTGGTCGAGCATTCGAGGCCGCCTCCTCCCAAGCCCGGGACCGCTCTCGAACCATTCGGTCCGTACAAGGATGGCGCGTAAGGCCGATAAAGGAAAGCCATCTCGCGCGCTTGCGTGGAGCGTCGCTATCGCGTCCAATGGCCGAACGGGGGACGTTGCGAGGGAATGGCAGGCGCGCGCATGTCGACGAGCGCGCCGGAGGTGCGGCATGGCCAAGACGACGCTCTATCTCGGGAACAAGAACTATTCGTCGTGGTCGTTGCGCGGCTGGCTGGCGGCGCGCATGAGCGGCATCGAGTTCGACGAGGTGGTGATCCCGCTGGGCGACCCGGAGACCTCGGAGACGATCCGCAAGTACTCGCCCTCGGGCCGCGTCCCGGCGCTGCATCGCGACGGGCTGGTGATCTGGGACTCGCTGGCGATCGGCGAGTATCTCGCCGGCGTCGTGCGGCGCCAGCTTTGGCCCGGCGACGCCGAGGCCCGCGCGGTGGCGCGCGCGGTCACGGCCGAGATGCATGCGGGCTTTCCGGCGCTCCGCCAGGAGCTGCCGATGAACGTGCGGCGGCGCTACGAGGACCACAAGATCAGCGCCGAGGCGCAGGCCGACGTCAACCGCATCACCGCGATCTGGCGCGACTGCCGCGGCCGCTTCGGCAAGGGCGGCCCGTTCCTCTTCGGGCGCCTCAGCCTGGCCGACGCGGCCTACGCGCCGGTGGCGACGCGCTTCCGGACCTATGGCGTGGCGCTCGACGACAGCGCGCAGGAATATGCCGCGGCGCTGCTCGACCTCGAGGATATGAAGAGCTGGAGCCAGGACGCCCGCAACGAGCCGATGGTGCAGCCGCACTTCGAACTCGATTGAGTGGGCGAGAGCATATTCCGCGTGAGCGGAATATGCTCTCGCCCGACGCCCCACGGATGTCCCCACAGACGTCCGGGCTCAGTCCGCCGGCTTGCTTGCCGTCGACCCGCCGCTGGCCGGGCGGGCTTTGGGTGTGTTGGCCGTACCGCCGGGGGCGTTGGCGTCCGGCGCGGGCTTTCGCGGCGCGCTGCCGTCGGTCAGCAGGCCGGCATCGCGGTAGTAGCGCGCGGCGCCCGGATGCAACGGCACGCCGAGGCCCTTCAGCGCCGTCTCGAGCTTGATGTTGCGGCCTTCGGGATGGCCGTCGTCGAGCATCTGCCGGGCGTTCTTGTGCCACAGCGCCCGGGTGATCGCGTAGACGAGCTCCTCGCTGACCTCGGCCGACACCACCCACTGGGCGCCCACGGTCAGCGTCTCGATGGGCTGCTCGTTCTGGTAGGCGCCGGCCGGGATGACGCCGCGGGAGAAGAACGGATAGCGCTTGCGCAGCTGTTCGACCTTCTTGCCGGCGATCGGGATGAGCGAGATCTCGGTGCTGCCGGCGAGGCCGACGATGGCCTGCGCCGGCGGTCCCGCCACCAGGAAGATGGCGTCGAGGGTGCCGTCGCGCAGCGCGTCGGCCGAGGGGCCGGGCGCCAGGTACTGCGCCTTGATGGCGCGGGTGGTGATCCCGTGGGCGCGCAGGATGATCTCGGCGTCGACCCGGGTCCCCGAATCGCGCGGGCCGAGCGAGACGCGCTTGCCGCGCAGGTCGGCGATCTTGGCGATCTTGGCGTCCTTGCGCACCACCAGGTGCACCGCCTCGGGATAGAGGTTGGCGATGGCGCGCAGGCTTTCGACCTTCTTGCCCTTGCCGCGGAAGATCTGCTTGCCCTGGTGCGCCCAATAGGCGATGTCGGCCTGGGCCAGGCCCGATTCGAGCTGGCCCGCCCGGATCGCCGCGACATTGGCGACCGAGCCGCCGGTCGACTGCGCCACCGCGATCAGCCCCATGGGCCCGCAGGCGCCGCCGCGGTCGCAGGGCCGCGCGCCCGGGGGGTTGGAGATGGCGCTGGCGATCAGCCCGCCGATCGGGTGGTAGGTGCCGCCGGTCGAGCCGGTGCCGATGCGGAAGAATTTCACCTCCTCGCCGACGGCCGGGGCGGGCGGCGCGAGGGCCGCCACGAGGCCGACCAGCGCCGCCAGGGCCGTCGCCAGCACCCGCGGCCCCAAGCTCCGGCGCGGCTTCACGCGCCAACGCGGCGGACCGGCATTCCGTCCGCCCCTCGTTGTCAGGGCAGTGTATCCTTTCGCCATCGGGCGAGTTCCATTGACGGCGCCGTGCGCAGACTATCTGTCCCCCCCCACGCCGACGTGCACTCTATCTTACGATTTGACAATGATACGTAAAGCCGCGGGGATTCGTTTGCATCGGAATATTTAATTGTTCGGGCGGTTCGACATCTGCTCGGGCAGGAAGGTGGCGATATCCGGGAACGCCACCAGCAGCGCCGTCGCCGCGACCAGCAGGAAGAAGAAGGGCAGCGCGCAGCGGGCGACGTAGAGGATGTCGCGCCCGGTCAGCCCCTGCAGGACGAAGAGATTGAAGCCGACCGGGGGGGTGATCTGCGACATCTCCACGACCACCACCAGGTAGATGCCGAACCAGATCAGGTCGAGCCCGGCGTTCCTGACCATTTCCTCGAGCACCGCCGTGGTCAGCACGACGACGGAAATGCCGTCGAGGAAGCAGCCCAGGACGATGAAGAAGATCGTCAGCGCGAAGAGCAGCATGTAGGGCGAAAGCTCCATCGAGCCGATCCAGGCGGCGAGCTCGCGCGGGATGCCGGTGAACCCCATCGCCGTGGTGAGGAAGGCCGCCCCCATGAGGATGAAGGCGATCATGCAGGACGTGCGCGTCGCTCCCATCAGCCCGTCGAGAAAGATCCGCCGGGAGAGCGAGCCGGTGAAGGCCGAGAGACAGAGCGACAGCACCACGCCGACCGCCGCGGCGTCGATCGGCGAGGCCCAGCCGAGGTAGATCGAGCCGATGACGCCGAGGATGATCAGGAGGACCGGGATCAGGCGGCGCGAGTTGTAGATGCGCGCCCAGAACGCCATCGCCGGGTCGCGCGGCGGCACCCGGCGCGGGTTGGCCAGCGACCAGACCACCACGTAGCCCATGAACATCGCCACCAGCATCGCGCCCGGCACGATGCCGGCGACGAAGAGCCGGGCGATCGACTGCTCGGTCGCCACGCCGTAGACGATCAGGATGATCGAGGGCGGGATCAGCAGGCCGAGCGTGCCCGAGCCCGCCAGGGTGCCGATCGTCATCGCCTCGTCGTAGTCGCGCTTGGTGAGCTCGGGGATCGACATCTTGCCGATGGTCGCCGCCGTCGCGGCCGAGGAGCCGGAGACCGCCGCGAAGATGCCGCAGCCGAGGATGTTGACGTGCAGCAGCCGTCCCGGCAGCCAGCCGGTCCAGGGCGCCAGGCCCGTGAACATGTCCTCCGACAGGCGCGAGCGGAACAGGATCTCGCCCATCCAGATGAACAGCGGCAGGGCCGCCAGCGCCCAGGCGTTGGAGGTTCCCCAGATGTTGGAGGCGAGGTTGTTGCCGACCGGGCTGCCGGTGAAGACCGCCATGCCGACAAATCCCGCCCCGAGCAGCGATATCGCCACCCAGACGCCCATGCCGAGCAGCAACAGCATGGCCGCGACCAGCACCAGCCCGATCACGACCAGGCCGGTGCCCCGGAAGGCGCCGCGCACGGCTTCCGCGATGCCCAGGTCGAAGACCTCGATGGCGATCCAGACCGCGACCGCCGCGACCAGCAGCCCCAGGTGGATCCACGGCGTGACGCCGAGGCCCTCGGGCCGCGGCGCCGCAGGTTCCGCGGCGGCGGGCGTTTCGCCGCCGCCGGTCATTCGACCATCAGCCCTTCACCGCGCTCGGCGTAGCTCGGATCGCGCCCGCGCAGGATCGAGCCATACTCGTCGATCAGCGCGATGGTGAGCACGACCAGGCCGATCGCCAGGGCGAGCTGGGGGACATAGAGCGGAATCGGCACGATGCCGACCGAGACGTCGCCGAACTCGATCGATTCGACGACCAGCCGGATCACGTAGAAGGTCGAATAGGCGCTGAGGCAGCCGGCCAGGAACACGCACCACAGCTCGGTGAGGCGCCGCCGCCGGTCCTTCAGCCGCCGGATCGCCAGCGTGACCCTGATATGGCCGCCGCGCCGCAGCGTGTAGGCGAGCGCGAGGAAGGTCGTGGCGGCGAGAAAAAAGCCGCCGATCTCGGCATAGGACGGGATCACCCAGCCGGCCGAGGTGCCGGTGAGCCACTTGGTGAGGGCGTTCCAGACGTTGGCGCCGACCTGGCCGACCGCGATCGCGCAGATGGAGAACAGGAAGACCGCCGCGAGCGCGCCGCTCGCGGCGTAAAGGCGGTCGAGGGCGCGGCGCATCGCTCGAAAAAGCGTCCGGGGCGGCCGGGCCCGGCGGGGCGCGCCGGTCCCGGGCCCCGCGCCGGCCTACTTGCTGTAGGCCTTCAGGATCGCGGCGCCGTCGGCGCCCGACTTCTTCTTCCACTCATCGGTCATCGTGCCGCCGATCTTCTTCAGGCCGGTCATCAGCGCCGACGAGGGGGTGACGATGGTCATGCCGTTCTGCTTCATCACCGCGATCTTGGCCGCGGTCTCGGCCCGGCTCGCCTCCCAGCCGCGGTTCTCGGCCGCCTTGGCGGCGCTGAGGAGCGCCGCCTGCTGGGCCTTGGGCAGGCGCGCGAAGGCGCGCGCGTTGACCACCACCACGTTCTTCGGCAGCCAGCCCTGGGTGTGGTGGAAGTGGCTGACGAAATCCCACGCCTTGGTGTTGGCGCCGGTCGAGGGCGAGGTGATCATCGCGTCGACCCGGCCGGTGGAGAAGGCCTGGGGGATGTCGGGCACCTCGACCTGCGTCGGCACCATGCCGGAAAGCTGGGCGAGGCGCTCCATCGCGGTGTTGTAGGCGCGGAACTTCACGCCCTTGAGGTCGTCGACCGCGGCGACGTTCTTCTTGGCGTAGAGGCCCTGGGGCGGCCACGGCACGGCGTAGAGCACCTTGAGGCGCTGTTTGGCGAGCGCCTTCTCGATCGGCCCGCGCGAGGCGGCCCACAGCTTGCGCGCGGCGCCGTAGCTGGAGGCCAGGAACGGGATCGAATCGACCTGGAACACCGCGTTCTCGTTGGCCAGGCGCGACAGCAGGAACTCGCCGATCGGCACCTGGCCGTTGCGCACCGCGTTCTTGATCTCCGGGTGCTTGATCAGCGAGCCGCCCGGATGGACCTTGATGACGAGCTTGCCGCCGGTCGCCTTATTGACGTCCTCGGCGAACTTCATGATGTTGACCGTGTGGAAGTTGGTCGCGCCGTAAGGCGTCGGCATGTCCCAGTTCGCGGCGGCCGCCGTGCCGGCGCCGAACGCCAGCGCGGCGCCGGCGCCCCATGCCGCGAGACTCGTGGTCGTTCTGGTCATTACGTCCTCCTTCGATGCCTGGTCGGTCGGGCCGTTCGGCCCGGATTCTTCGCCTGCCCCTATCCGGCGAACATGCTGCGCCGGGCCGGAAGGTCGGTCAAGTGTCAAGCCGCCGCCCGACGCCCGGCGACCGCGCCCGGCCGGCCCGGGCCGCTTGGCGGCGCGGCGCTTTTCTGGCATGAGAGGGCGCACGCCGATCCAAGCCGCAAAGCGCCCGATGACCGACGCCGCCGACACCAAGACCGGGACCGCCGGGACGGAGACAGCCGCGCCCCCCCGCGACTTCATCCGCGACATCGTGCGCGGCGACCTGGAGGCCGGCCGGGTCGAGGCCGTGGTCACGCGCTTTCCGCCCGAGCCCAACGGTTACCTCCACATCGGCCACGCCAAGTCGATCTGCCTCAATTTCGGCGTCGCGGCGGAGTTCGGCGGGCGCTGCAACCTGCGCTTCGACGACACCAATCCGGTCAAGGAGGAGGTCGAGTATATCGAGGCGATCGGCGCCGACGTGCGCTGGCTCGGCTACGACTGGGGCGAGCACCTGCATTACGCCTCGGATAACTTCGAGCAGTTGTATGAATGGGCGGAGGAATTGATTTACGAGGGCTTGGCCTACGTTGACGATCTGGCGGCGCATGAGATTAGTGAATACCGCGGCACGCTTGTCGACCCAGGCGTCGATAGCCCGTATCGCAATCGTGGTGTCGACGAAAACATAGATCTCTTCCAGCGCATGCGGGAGGGCGAGTTTGCCAACGGCGAAAAAGTACTACGAGCCAAGATCGACATGGCCTCGGGCAACATCAATCTGCGCGACCCGGTGCTCTACCGCATCCTGCATGCGGCTCATCCGCGCACGGGGGAGGCCTGGTGCATCTATCCGACCTACGACTTTGCCCATGGCCAGTCGGATGCGATTGAGGGAATCACCCACTCTCTATGTACACTCGAATTCGAGGACCACAGGCCGCTCTACGACTGGCTCCTCAAGCACTTGACGGTACCGTCACTGCCTAAACAGATCGAGTTTGCACGACTCAACCTGACTTATACGTTGCTCTCCAAGCGCAGCCTCATTGAACTCGTGAACCAGGGCCACGTTAATGGTTGGGACGATCCCCGCATGCCGACGCTTGTTGGATTGAGGCGTCGCGGTGTGCCGCCGGCCGCCATCCGCGAGTTTGCGGCACGCATCGGCGTCGCTAAGTCTGACAGCCAGGTCGAGGTCCAGGCGCTCGAGGCCTGCATTCGCGAGTATCTGAACAAGGCCGCCCTCCGCCGCATGGCCGTCCTCGATCCGGTGAAGGTGGTGATCGAGAACTATCCCGAAGACGAGGACGAGACCCTCCTTGCGGTCAACAACCCGGAAAACGAGGACGCTGGCACACGCAAGGTCCCTTTCGGCCGCGAGCTCTGGATCGAGCGCGAGGACTTCATGGAGGATCCGCCCAAGAAGTTCTTCCGCCTCGCGCCCGGCCACGAGGTGCGGCTGCGCTACGCTTATTTCATCACCTGCACCGGGGTCGTGAAGGACGACGCGGGCGAGGTCGTCGAGCTACGCTGCACATACGATCCCGCGACCAAGGGCGGCGACGCGCCCGACGGCCGCAACGTCGGCGCCACGCTCCACTGGGTCTCGGCCGCGCACGCCATCGAGGCCGAGGTGCGGCTCTACGACCATCTCTTCGCCGACCCCAATCCGGGCAAGACGCGCGACTGGCTGGAGGACCTGAACCCGCACTCGCTGACGGTGGTGGCCGACGCCAAGCTCGAGCCCGCGCTCGCCGAGGCGCCGGCCGGCGAGGCCGTCCAGTTCGAGCGCCTCGGCTATTTCGCCCCCGATCCCGACGGCACGCACGCCCGGCCCGTCTTTAACCGCACGGTCGGCCTGCGGGATACTTGGGCGAAAGAGCAAAAAAGACAGAGTGTTGAGGCCCAAACCGTCAGTCAGCGCAACAAATTGTCTGGTCAGCGACTCAGAGTTGAGACAGTAGCCGGCAGCCAACAGGAATCGCTTCCGCGGGTAAACGAGATGAACACGCCAGAGTGGATAAGGACCGACGAGCGGGAAGACGCGATTAATTCGCTTGAGCACATTGTTGAAAGTGCGATGACGCTTCCAAAAAAGCCTTCAAACTGGAAGTGGGTCATCATCAGTTTGCATAACGCCCTACAAGGCATACTGGTTTGTGCGATGAGTGGATCTGCCGGGACAGGAGTTCTTGGTGATAGATCAATGCAACAGACGCTCGAATGGTACGAAGATAGCCGCAATGATCCTGACCTAATACCTCCCAGCGAACGATTGGCAGATTTGTTGACGCTTTACGAGCGATCAAAAGAATTTAGCTTCATGCAGGAGTTCGATGGTCGGCCGATCGAAACAACGCGCCAACAAGACGATGATGTGAGGAAGCTTAACGCGCTGAGAAATGGCTTTCTGCATTTCACGCCGAAAGGTTGGTCGATCGAAGGTGCCGGCCTACCGCGAATCGTTCGAAATACACTGGATGTCATAGAAAGGTTGCTGGAGGATCAGCCAGCGGTACGACTGCGCATGAAAACAAAGGATGTGAAACGTGCAAGAAAGGCGATCCGGGTATTACGACAGATATTCGAGCCCGAGTGAATTCCACGCACCCAAAAGCTGATTCGTCTGCATCTAGCTTCGGCCGGCACCTGCTCGACCAGTGGCTGCTCGACCCGCAGGTCGCCTATCTCAACCACGGCACGGTGGGGGCGACGCCCAGGCGCGTGCTCGAGGCGCAGCGCGACTGGCAGGCGCGCATCGAGCGCCAGCCGGCCGCCGTGCTCGCCCGCGAGATCTCGCCGCTCATGGGCGTGAAGCCGCGCGCGCCCGGGGCGCTGCGCGCAGCGGCCGATGCCGTTGCGCGCTTCCTCGGCGTCGAGGGCCGGGACCTCGTCTTCGTCGACAACGCGACCGCGGGCGTGGTCTCGGTGCTGCGGTCCTTCGCGCTCGCGCCGGGCGACGAGATCGCCATCACCGACCACACCTACGGCGCCGTGGCGAACGTCGCGCGTTTCGTCGCGCGCGAGCGCGGCGCGGCGGTGACCAGCGCCGCCCTGCCCTTTCCCGCCGCCGATCCCCAGGCGGTGGCCGAGGCCTTCGCCGCCGCGCTCACCGAGCAGACCCGCATCGCCGTGATCGACCACGTGAGCTCGGACACCGCGCTGGTGATGCCGGTGGCGGAGCTGGCGGCGCTCGCCCGCGCGCGCGGCATCGCCGTGCTGGTCGACGGGGCGCACGCGCCGGGCGCGGTGCCGGTCGACGTCGCGAGCCTCGGCGTCGACTGGTACACCGCCAACATGCACAAATGGGCGATGGCGCCGCGGCCCTGCGGCGTGCTCTGGGCGGCGCCCGGGCGCCAGGAGGGCCTGCATCCGCCGGTCGTCTCCTGGGGGCTCGACCAGGGCATGCTGGCGGAGTTCGACTGGGTCGGCACCCGCGATCCGACGCCCTGGCTCGCCGCTCCCGAGGGCATCGCCTTCATGACCGAGCTCGGCCTCGAGGCCATGCAGGTGCACAACCATGCGCTGGTGCTGGAGGCGGCGGAGATGCTGAGCGCGAAATGGGGCACGCCCTTCCAGGCGAACCCCGAGATGACCGGCGCCATGGCGAGCGTCGTGCTGCCGGAAAGCCTCGACGCCAGCGAGGCCGGGGCCGACGCGCTGCGCGACGCGCTCTGGTTCGAGGACCGCATCGAGGTCCACATGGCGCGGCGCGGCGGCCGGCTCTGGACGCGGCTCTCGGCCCAGGTCTACAACGAGCTCGCCGACTACGAGCGGCTCGCGGTCGCTGTCGCGGCAAGGGCCTGACCGGTGCCAGGGGACGCGGCCTCCATGGACCCGGCCTTCTCTATAGTATGTGTGTGGACTATGCGCGCGGATGCGCGCGGCCGCGCCGGGGCGGTTTTCGGCGCTTGCCCTGGCGAAATTAAACATATATTAACCATGCATCTTAAATTGGCCGTCGATGCTGCGGCATCGGTGGGCGTTGCGAACGACGGAGGGGCCGCCGTTGCGTCTGACAAGTCACACCGACTATGCGATCCGGGTGCTCATGTATCTGGGGGTGCGCAACGGCAAGCTGGCGACCATCCGCGAGATCGCCGGGCGCTACGGAATCTCGGAGAACCACCTGATGAAGGTGGTCCACCGGCTCGGCAAGCAGGGCTACATCCGCACCATCCGCGGCCGCCAGGGCGGCATCCGCCTGGAGCGCGATCCGCGCGACATCAACCTCGGCGAGGTGGTGCGTGGCTGCGAGGACGACATGGCGGTCGTCGAGTGCTTCGATCCCGCGACCAACGAATGCCGCATCGCCGGCGCCTGCGTGCTCAACTGGGTGCTCGACGACGCACTCGGCGCCTTCATGAGCGTGCTCGACCGCCATACGCTGGGCGACCTGCTGGCGCCCGCCGACCGGATCGCCTGGCGGCTCGGCCTACCGAGCCGCTGAGGCGGCGCCGGCCGGCGCCTTTTTCGGATTGGGCCGCAGCAGCATCGGGCCGCACACCGCCAGGAAGGCGAGGAAGGCGACGCACCAGCTCGCGGCGGCGAGCGCCAGCAGCGTCGCGTCGGCATGGTCCGTAAGGGCGGCACCGATGCGCAGCGCCGCCGCGACCCCGACCCCGACATAGGCGGTCGCGAGCCCCGCCCCGGCGCCGAGCGGCCGGCCGGTATGGCCGAGCGTGGCGCGGCTCATCACCGCGAGGGTCATGGTCCCGAAGGTGCCGGCGGTGAGCGCGTGAATGCCGGCGGTGACCGGGACCGTCCCGGCGAACGCCGCCGCGCCGAGCAACGCCAGCGCGGCGGCGAGCCAGAGATAGCCCAGATGCAGCGACCACAGGAGCGGCTCGCCCAGCGTCCGGAACCCGCGCCAGCGTGCGAGCCGCGCCAGGCTGAGCGTCGCCGCCAGGAGCAGCGCCACGCCGGTGAGCGCGCCCTCGGGCGCCACCGCCCAGATGAGCACCGCCGCCAGGGTCGCCGCCATCTGCAAGGCGTCGAGCGGACCCATGGCGGCGGGCAGCTTGTCCTCGCCCGCCTTGGCGAGGGCGTTCCGCGTGAAGCTCGGCACGACGCGCCCGCCGATCAGCGCGACCAGCATGGCGATCACGGCGAGGCCGAGGCGTATCGGAAGGCCGCCGGCGTCGAGCGCGCCGAGCGCCTCGAGGTGGAACAGGATGTTGGCCGCCGCCAGCACCGTCAGTGCCGCGACGATCGGCACGTTGCGCCAGTTGCGTCCCGCGAGCACCTCGCGTCCGACCGCCGCGATCAGGGCCACGAGGAAGGCCGCGTCGATCGCGCCGGCGAGCGCGCCGCCGAGCGGCTCGGCGAAGGCCATCGCCAGGCGTCCGGCGAGCCAGAGCCCGACCAGGACCGCCAACGGCAATCCTTGCAGCGGCAGCCGGCCGGTCCAGTTGGGCACCGCGGTAAGGATGAACCCCGCGACCGCCGCGGCGACGAAGCCGAAGAGCATCTCGTGGGCATGCCAGCTCATTGCCGTGCCGGTAATTGGCAGGTCAATGAAGCCGAACAAGAGCCCCAGCGACAGCAGCAGCGCGGCCGGCGCCCAGAGGCCGGCGAGCAGGAAGAACGGCCGGAAACCCTGGGAGAGCAGGACCGGCCAGGCGGTATCCTTATAGCGGGGAACCGGTGTGTGGGTCGTCGTCATCGGCAGGCCCTCGATCCTCGTGGCGCCGTGGCGGCACATGGCTGCCGAACGCTTGGGAACTTTAAGTAGTATTTATGATACATCTTATATGGCGGCGCGTTTGTCCCGGCAATATGTCGGAGCCGGTGAGGCGGCGCTTTGTCCTGCGTCAAATTGTCGTGTCAGTCGGTGCCGGCCGGGGCCGGGCCGGTGTCGGGGCGCCAGCGGCCGTCGCGGCGCCAGCGCTCGAAGGCGCGCCAGTCGCCGCGGAAGACGTTGAGGTCGACGCCGCCCTTTATGCCGTCGCGCGCGCCGCGGTCGTGGAACTGCCAGAACAGCCACGGCCGGCCCGGCAGGTCGGGGCGGAAATAGATGCTGCGGATCCAGAAGCCGTGGTCGGGCAGCGCGCCCGTCAGGTAGTTGTCGTGAAAGCGGCGCGTGACGTAGAGGATCGGCCGCTTGCCGTAGTGGCGCTCGACCGTGTCGAGGAAGGCGGCGAGCTCGCGCAGGAAGGCGCGCTTCTCCGGCCGGCGCTTGCAGTTGCCGCCGAACTCGAGGTCGACCGCCGGCGGCATCGCCTCGGCGTCGACGCGCACGGTGCGCATGAAGTTGTGCGCCTGGGCGAGGCCGGGCCGGCACAGCGTGAAGAAGTGATAGGCCCCGCGCGCGATCCCGACGCGGCCGGCGGCGCGCCAGTTCTCGGCGAAGCGGGTGTCGACATGGTCGCCGCCCTCGCTCGCCTTCATGTAGACGAAGCGGACGCGGGCGCGCTTCAGCGCCTCCCAGTCGATCGCCCCCTGATGGTGCGAGACGTCGATGCCGCGCACCGGGAAGCGCTCGGCGGCGGGCTCGAAGCCCAGGTAGTGCGTGTAGCCGCCGCCGAGCGCGAGCGCGGCGAGCGCCGCCAGGCCCAGGACGATCGCCGCGACTTTGCCGCCTCTGCCGATCCGCATGCCTGTCCCGCCTCGCGACCGGTTAGGTATCGCACCAGGTTAGAAGAGAATTGTGGCGCGAACCGCGCCAATCCGATGGTGGGCCCCGCCAGCCCAACTCCCGCTTGAGGGAGCAGGATTCTGCAGCCGCCAGTGGCCTCCAACGAGCCCTATCCCTCGATCACCGCGAGGCGCTGGCCCTCGCCGATGGTCTCGCCTTCCTCGACGAGCAGCTCGCGGAGCGTGCCGGCGGCGGGGGCGGGCACGGGGACCTCCATCTTCATCGATTCCAGGATCATGATCGTGTCCGCCGCGGCGACGGACTGCCCGGCGCGCGCCTCGATCTTCCACACCATGCCCGCGACCTCGGAGGTGATCACGTGATCGGCCATGTCGCTCCCTTCAGCTCTGCAATCCGCGCGTTTTAGATCGGATCGCATTTGGACCGGATCAAAAATTGATCCGGCCCAAATGCGTGAATCCGATCTAACTATTTGATAATAGAGCAGATTCACGTGATTGGGTCGAATCAAGAAGTGATTCGACCCAATCACGACCTGCTCTATTGCCCGACTACCTTGGCCGCGCGCAGCGCCGCGATCTCCTCGGCGCCGAAGCCGAGCTCGTCGAGCAGCGCGTCGGTGTCGGCGCCGAGATGGGGGGCGGGCCGGCGGATCGCGGTTGGCGTCTTCTCGAAGCGCGCGGCCGGCAGCGCCTGGCGCAGCGGCCCGGCTTCGGGATGCTCGGTCTCGACGATGATCGAGCTCGTCCTGAACTGCGGGTGATCGAGCAGCGCGGTGCGGGTCAGCACCGGCGCGCAGGGCACGCGGTGCGCGTCGAGCTTCTCCATCCAGGCCTCGGTGGTATCGGCGACGAGGCGCGACTGGATGAGCTCGAGCCGGGCGTCGATGTTGGCGTCGCGCAGCGCCGGCGTCTTGAAGCGCTCGTCCTCGAGCCATTCGGGGCGCTCGACGGCGTGGCAGAGCCCCTCCCATTCGCGGTCGTTCATCACCGCGACGCTCATGTGTCCGTTCGCGGTCTCGTAGATCAGGTCGATGAAGCTCGCCGCGGCGGCCTCGGTGACCTCCTTGCCGATGAAGGTCTGCCCGCCCATGTCGGACGACCACAGGAAGGAGAGGATGGCGTCGAGCATCGAGAGGCGCACGTGCTGGGCGACGCCGGTGCGCGCGCGGGCGAGCAGGGCCGCCGCGATCGCCTGGGCTGCGGTCACCCCGGTCAGCTTGTCGGGCAGGATGGTGCGCACCAGGCGCGGCCGGTTGCGGTCGCCGCCGCCCTGCACCGAGGCGAGGCCGGAGAGCGCCTGGATGATCGGGTCGTAGACCGGCTTGTGCGAGTAGGGCCCGTGCTCGCCGAAGCCGCTGATCGAGACGTAGATGATGTCGGGCGAGACGGCGCGGATGTCGGCCTCGCCGATGCCCATGCGGTCGACCACGCCGGGGCGGAAGTTCTGGATGAAGACGTCGGCGCCAGCCGCCAGCGTCTTCAGTACTTGCCTGCCGCGCTCGGACTTGAGGTCGATGGTGATCGAGCGCTTGTTGCGGTTGTTGTTGAGGAAGGTCGCCGGCAGCCCGCCCGAGCGGTTGCCGCCGGCGCGCACGTGGTCGCCGCGGCCGGGGATCTCGACCTTGATCACGTCGGCCCCCTGGTCGGCCAGGATCATGGTCGCGTAGGGGCCCGAGATCATCGCCGTCAGGTCGATGATGCGAATGCCGTCGAGAGGTCCAGCCATCGTTGCCGCCACCTTGCGTTGGTTGATCCGAATGATTATGGAGCGCCTAAAGCCCGTTGGCCACGCTGGGCGGCGGGACGATCAGGCCGGGGAGCAGCGGCCGCACCCGCGCGATCCAGTCGCAGAGCGCCGGGCGGGTCTCGCGCGGATCGATGAGGTCGTGCATCGAGAAGGATTCCGCGCGCGGGGCCGGCGACTGGCGCGCCGCCATCGCCGCCTCGAGCTCCCTCCGCCGCGCCTCGGGATCGGGGTGGGCCGCGATCTCGCGCCCGAAGGCGACGGCGACCCCGCCTTCGGCCGGCACCGCGCCCAGCTCCGCCGAGGGCCAGGCCAGCACGTATGCCCCTGGGCCATAGTGCGCCGCGGAAGCAACGCCGAAGTTCTTGCGCACGATGATCGAGGCCCAGGGGACCCGCGCGTCGGCGGCCGCGAGCACGGCGTCGGTGCCGTGGCGGATGGTGGCGGCGCGCTCGGCGTCGGGGCCGATCATGAAGCCGGGCTCGTCGACGAAGGTGACGATCGGCAGGTGGAAGGTCTCGCACATCGCGATGAAGCGCGTCAGCTTCTGCGCGCCCGCGGCGGTCATGGCGCCGGCGTAGTGCATGCCGTCGTTGGCGAAGATGCCGACCGGCTGCCCGGCCAGCCGGGCGAGCACGGTGATCATGCCGCGGCCGTGGAGGCGGCCCATCTCGAAGACCGAGCCGTTATCCGCCACCATGGCGACCAGCGCCCGCATGTCGTAGGCGCGGCGGCGGCTCTCGGGCACGATGGTCAGCAGCGCCTCCTCGCGGCGGCTTGGATCGTCCTCGGATGCCGCGACCGGCGGCACCTCCCAGGCGTTCTGCGGCATGTAGCCGAGGAACTCGCGGATCTGGGCCAGCGCGCCCGGCTCGTCCTCGGCGAGATTGTCGACGGCGCCGTTCTTCGCGTGGATATCGGGCCCGCCCAGCTCCTCCTTGGTGGGCCGGCGGTTGAGCGCGCGCTCGACCACGGCCGGCCCCGCCACCATCACCTGGCTATCCTTGGTCATGACGCAGAAATGCGAGGCGACGAGGCGCGAGGCCGGCAGCCCCGCCACCGGCCCGAGCGCCGCCGAGGCGACCGGCACGGCCTTGAGGGTGCGCGCGACCGAGCGGAAGCGCGGCGGCGTGGCCACGCTGTTGCCCACCGTGCCGGAGCCCGAGCCCGCGACGCTGCCGCCGCCGCCCTCGTGCAGGCGGACCAGCGGCAGGCGGTACTGAAGCGCCAGCTCCTCGGTGTAGACGCTCTTGCGCAGGCCCGCGGCGTTCGGCGAGCCGCCCTTCAAGGTAAAGTCCTCGCCGCCGACGATGCAGGGCCGGCCCGCGATGGCGCCGAAGCCGAGCACGAAGTTGGCCGGCGTGAAGCCGGTGAGCGCGCCGTCCGGCCCGCGCTCCGCCCCGCCGGCGGCCCCGCCGACCTCGCGGAACGAGCCCTGGTCGAGCAGCGCCTCGATGCGCTCGCGCACGGTGAGGCGGCCCTTTGCGTGCTGGCGCGCCACCGCCTCCTCGCCGCCCAGCGCCTTCGCCCGCGCGCGCTTCGCCGCGATATCCTCGACGTGCTCTTCCCAGGCCATGGCCGCCGCCGCTCCTCCCGAACCTACCGAAACCCTTTCTATCAGGCGCCGCGGGCCCGGCCAATCGGCGGGCCAATGGTATGGGGGCGCTTGCCGTGCCGGAGGATTCGCGATACCCCGGACCGGCGGCGGACAAGGCGATGGGGACCAACGATGACCGACAGCGGCGTGATCCTCGTCGACCATCCCCTGATCCGCCACAAGCTCACCCTGATGCGGCACGCCGACACGCCGACAAACCTGTTCCGCCGCCTGCTGCGCGAGATCGCCGGGCTGCTCACCTACGAGGTGCTGCGCGACGCCAAGCTCGAGGCCGTGACCATCGAGACGCCGCTGGAGACGATGCAGGCCGAACGCCTCGCCGGGCCCAAGCTCTGCTTCGTCTCGATCCTGCGCGCGGGCAACGGCCTGCTCGACGGAATGCTCGACATGGTGCCCTCGGCGCGCGTCGGCACCATCGGCCTCTACCGCGACGAGACGACGCTCCAGCCGGTACAGTACTACCTCAAGCTGCCCGACCGGATGGGCGAGCGCATCACCATCGTGGTCGACCCGATGCTGGCGACCGGCGGCTCGGCCGCCGCCGCCGTCGCGCGGCTGAAGGAGGCCGGGGCCAGGGACATCCGCTTCGTCTGCCTGCTCGCCGCGCCCGAGGGGATCGAGACTTTCCGCGCGGCCCATCCCGACGTTCCGATCTATACCGCCGCGGTCGACCGCCAGCTCAACGAGAAGGGCTACATCCTGCCCGGCCTCGGCGACGCCGGCGACCGCATCTACGGCACGCAGTAATCGCCGCGTCCGATGACCGGCGCGATCGCGACCATCGATCTCGTCGGGCTCGACACTCCGGCGGGGCGCGCGCGGGTCCGGCCGGGACCCACGGTAGCCTATGCAATGCAACTACCCCGCCAGGCCCGCGATCGCCTCCGCCGTCTCCGCCGCGAGGCGCTCGACCAGCTCGGCCGCGCCCTGGCGGCGCGCCATGCCGAGGCCCTGGCCGGCCCAGAGCGAGAGGAACTCGGCGCGGCCGGCCTTGGCGGCGGCGCTGCGCAGCGAACGGGTCAGCGCGTTCTGGTAGGGGAAGGGCAGGACCGCCGCGCCGCCGGTCGGACCTTCCACCCCAGCCTCGACTTCCGCCATGAAGCGGTTGGCGATGCCGCGCGCGGGGCGGCCGGAGAAGGCGCGGGTGATCCGCGTGTCGGCGGCGCCGGCGGCCAGGATCGCTGCCTTGTAGGCCTCGGGGATGCCGGCCTCGGCGGTGGTCAGGAAGGCCGTGCCCATCTGCACCGCGCCCGCCCCCAGCGCCAGGGCGGCGGCGATGCCGCGCCCGTCCATGATGCCGCCCGAAGCGACGACCGGCAGCGACGTGGCGTCGACGAGCTGGGGCACCAGCGCCATGGTGCCGATCAGCCCGCGCGCGAAGGGACCGCCCGGATCGTCTTGCGCGCCGGCGGCGCTGCCCACCGAGAAGCTGCCCCTGTGCCCGCCCGCCTCGCTGCCCTGGGCGACGATGGCGTCGACGCCGGCGGCTTCGAGCGCCAACGCCTCCTCCACGCGCGTCGCGGTGCCGAGCAGCAGCATGCCGCGCGCCTTGATCGCCGCGACGGCCTCGGAGGGCGGCACGCCGAAGGTGAAGCTGAAGACGGCGGCGCCGCTCTCCAGGCCGGCCGCGAGCTGGTCGGCGAAGGCGTCGGCGGGCGGACCGGGCGCCGCCGGGGGCTCGAGCCCCAGCTCGGCGTAGAAGGGGGCGACGCGGTCGAGGGCGGCGGCCGGATCGGGCGGGTCGGGCAGGGGCAGCGGCGCGAAGAGGTTGATGCCGAAAGGACGGTCGGTCGCCGCGCGCACCGCCGCCGCGGCCGCCGCGATGGCGTCGGGCGCGAGATAGGCCGCGCCCATGCTGCCGAGCCCGCCGGCGTTCGAGACGGCGGCGACCAGCGCCGGGGTGTCGCCGCCGCCGGCCATCGGCGCCTGGATCACCGGATGGGCGAGGCCGAGGCGCTCCATCAGGTCGCTGGCGATCGGCATGCTCAAGCCTCCTTGAGGCGCGTCGCGGGTCGGCCGGCCGCCGCCCGCCCGCCTGCCGGCAGCTCGCGCACCCGCCCGGGGACGAGGCAGGGCTATCGCATTTGGGCAAGTATAGAGAGGAGGAACATATCGTCCCATCCGGCTTTTTTGATTTTTCGCCGGATGGATGCCTTGTCGGGGTGGG